>ERZ772858.142-NODE-142-length-97325-cov-205.721322_pt1 | contig 97325 bp, 92 predicted proteins | sample MGYA00512136_ERZ772858 | MGnify/ENA primary metagenome ERZ772858 (study PRJEB29015, sample SAMEA2737726) | human gut metagenome | biome: human gut; feature: human-associated habitat; material: faeces | place: China | collected 2012 ...
ATAGATTGCTTACCTTCAGTAGGAATACGATAACCAATCATAGTACGTAAGCTATCAGAAACTTGTTCAATATTTAATCCTTTAAGTTTACTACTCCATCTAGGAAGTTTAATTTCAGTATAATAAACAGGAGTGCCATCAACTTCTCCAATCTTTTTATATTGAAGTTTACTATCTGTTTGAGTTTGTTTATCAACTTTAAACCCAAAGTCAGATAGCTGAGCAGCATGCCATCCACTAATAAGTTGTCTAGTAATATTAGTATTAAAATAACTATTAGCAATACTTTCAAGTTTACTATTAATATTAGATAAGAATAAAGGAAGATTATTAAATCCAGCACTATCTAAATCAAAAAATTCAAGAAGAGCTTTTTCAACTCCTTGTTGTTGAGCATTTTCTTTAAATCTATCAAAGAATACAAAACGATTAAGATTTTTAATAGTACCATTAGAATTTAAATCAATATGACCATTATCATCTAATCCAATACCAAGTTCAGCACAAGTTTTTTCAAAACTATTTCTAATATTAGCTACATAATTATTAAATACTTTACTTTTAAGGTCATTAAGTTCAGGTTTATTAGGAAGATTATCAAGCATTTTCTTCATAATCTGAATAGCAGCTTTATTACTAGCATCAACCATATGTTGAGGAACTTCTTGCTGACGATAAAGATAATTATAACTAAATAATTCAGAATTTTCAAATATATTATTATCAAATTCTTTAAGAGCTTCATCAGTTAAAACACCATCATTATTCCAAAGTGTCATTCTGTTATGTTGTGCAACTTTAACAGTTTCAACAGTATTAATTTGATGAATACCTCTATTAGTCATTATATTATAGACTTTTTCAAGTTCTGTTCCTTTAATAAGTTTAGGAATAAGAACAAACTCAGCATTTTTTACTTGTCTAGGAACTTCAATACCAACAGTAGTATCATAATATAAATCATAATAGAAATTCTTTTGAATTTGAACTTTATTAGCAAATTTAGTCCAATCAATTTTATCTATTGGAGTATCATCTGTAATACTTTGAATAAGTCCAGCATATTTATCTAATTCACCAGCGGCAGTAATACGACGAATCCATTCTTCAAGAGTAATATAAGATTGAGCATCATTAGCATTAACTCCTCCTTTAAATGGTTCTAGTATTCGTTCTCTATCTTTTTTATCAAGTCCAGCTTTTTTAAGTTGATTATCAAGTCTATCAATAACAACTTTATCAGAAGCTTTAAAAGTATTATAAATAGTAACACCTCTAAATTTATCTTGAAGAATTACTTTTTTACGTTTAGTAACTCCATTAACAGTATAAGGAACAGTAACAGCATTATCTTTGATAGTTATATCATATAAATCAGTAGCTATATCTAAATCATTTTTAGTAAAGTCTGTATTACCAAAAGGATTACCACTAGCTTGTACTTCTTTAATACGTTTTAGAATAGCTTGACCATTCTTATAAAAACTTTGGTCACCACCATACATATCGTACATACTATCTCTAACAAGATAATCATTAACTAGAAATTCAGCTAAAGATTCATTATTAATTCTATCATCAATAAATGTACCATATTTATTTTTAAGTTCTTTATAACCATTAGTTATATATTCATTTAACCAATCAGCAACAGCGTCTTCAAGAGCAATACGTTGTTCTCCATTAAGAACTACTTGATTATTAACATAGCTAAGCCCACGTGTAGATCCCCCGTAGAGGATGTCAATAGTCTTACCATACCCAATTAGTTCATTAAATGCTCCATTACTATTAGGAGTAATTTTACTAACTAAACGTTTAAAACTAAATACTCTACCAGCTAAAACTTTATGTCCATCTTTAGTAGTAAATACATTACCTTTTCCATCTTTATGGTATTGATTATAAAAATGTTCAGGTTTATTATTATAAGTATCACTAAACTCAAAATCTCCATTCGTTAAAATAGGATTACCATTAGCATTAGTCTTAAACATTACATTAACAGCTTGAGCCATATTAGTAAGTTCTTGAATAACTATATTATAATACTGTTTAAATAATGGATGTTCTTTATTTATAATTTTAGTTCCATCTTCTAGTTGACTACGTAATCCAGCAAGACTATATCTAGGAGCAGTAATAGTAAAGTTTTTAGGAGCATCACTAGGTATAGGAAGTAAATAATTAGCAGTAAGAGTTTCAGAATTATTAATATCAGTCATAAATAATCCCATAGCAGTAATTAAATAATCACCATCACTCATACTACGATATAAATCATTATTGTTATTATCTAATTCACTAATACCATTAAGAAGAGAAGTCTTAAACATACTACGAGCATATTCAGTAAGTTTAGGAGTTCCATTTCCAACTCTTCTAAACAATCCATAATTAATTATATTACCATTACTATCTCTATGTTCAAGAAGTAAATTACTATAATCATATTGATGACTAGCAAACTTTTGTTTAGCATAAGCTTCAACCATAGCGTTTTGCTCTTCAACAGTAGATTTATCATCATTGATTATTTTAGCAATATTAGTAATAAAACTTCTATTAATAACATCAGAACTTAAATTACCTTCAGGATTACGAGAATTAAGTTCAACAGGAATATAAATAATATCTTTAAAGACATCAGCCATTTGATATATAATAGAAGTATCACCTCTATTAATAAAACTATCAGGCATTTTAGTTTCTTTATCCTTTTTAAGTGCTTCTACATATTTATTATAGTTTTCAACTGTACGATTAATAACATTAGCAAAGTTAATAAGATTATTAGCCATAGCAACACGACCAATCTTAGCAATAGCTAAATTAAAACTAGCTTGATTAATATCTGGAAATATTTCTTTAAAAGCATCATATAAATAAAGATTGGCATGAGGAGTATTTTTATATCTATCATATATACGAAACTTTTCACGAGCAGTAGGAACACGATTAGTAATAATATTATTCTTAACATTATTATAAAAAGTATTCTGTAAAATGGTACGAGAATCAGTATTAGGGTTAGTTACACGAGCACGAACATAACTATTACCATTAGAATCAGTTTGAATATAAGTTTCAATTTTAGATATAATAGGTTTATTAAACACCATCATATACTTATTAGCAAATACTTTATTTTTGCTAAGTAAATCATGTAATTGAATTAAACATTCACAATTTGGAATAGTTTCAGATATACGTTTAAGACTAGCTATAAAATTATCTACATTACTAGTATCAGCACTAGCATATAATATTTTAGATAAATAATTAGCATCAGAAAAAGTAACAACCCCTAATTCATTATTAGTATCAAAAGGATAACTTCCATTATCAAGTTGAGAAGCAGCAGTAAGTTTAGGTAAACTTGCAAGATGATATTTAATAATTTCTTCTACGTGTTTATTAAAATCTTTAACTTCACCAATACTTAAATTCCAAAGTTGAGTCATTAAATCAATACCATTATCTATACTATTTTCATCACCTTCAGTAGAAGTTTCATCAAGATAACCGCCTAATTCTTCATAATCAGTAGTTTGATATAATTCATCTCGTTTAATAAGTTTAGCAACATTTTTATTATTAAAAAGAGCTTCATTAAATTCAGTATTAGTTAAAGAACGAAGTAATGCACCATAATTAAAATTTTGAGCATCACCATATTTACGAAGAAATGCTCCAAGACCATTAATTTTAATAGCAGGACTTGGATTATTAATAAAGCTATTAAGTTCATTATTTTTAGCTTCATCACTTCCGGCTAATTTCTTAGCACGTTTAAGTCCAGCATTAATAACAGTTTCATTGGTACGTTTTTTAATTTCATTAAAATTTAATGGAGCACCATTATATAAAAAATTAAAACTAAGTTTATTCATAATATCAGCCATATAAGTAATAGCTGTATCTCTAGCTTTAATTGTACTAAACAAACCACGTTCTTCTTTTTCAGCAACAGAAGCTATATCATCCATATTACGAAGTTTAATAGCTCTAGCTTCAAGAAGAGCATTATAAGCTTGTCTTCCAGAAGTTTTAACATTAATACCTTTATCAGCTATAATCTTCTTAAAGATTGGGTCTTCAACCATAGCTATAAGACTATAATAATCAGCATTATTAGAACCATGTTCTTTAATAATAACATTATTAAGATTATTATATCCTACAAGTTTAATATTTCCACAACTCATAAGTTTATATTTAAGTTTAAATTTATTAATAGTAATACCTCTATGACTAATGTAAAGTAAAATTTAATTACATCGTCATAGAGGTGATTTTCTTTCGTTCTAAGCGACTTTTATCTCTACTTGATTAATTCTACATACAGCTAAAACTGATGCGCCCTGTGTCAAGTAAAGTGGCAAATTCGGGCTGTTGGTCTATTGGTAAACGGCTAGTCAATTCAGCCATATTCAGCACTATATCATCATCAACACTACTAAACATATCAAGTCCATCATTAAGATTATCATTATTATAATTATAATCTTGACTGTTATCTTCATTAGGATTTTCAGTTTGTTCTGTACTAGCAGTTTCTTCTTCAAACTGAAAAGTTCCTTGAATAGCCTCTTGATTACTTTCTTTAGGCATTTTTTTAATAGCTTTATAAGCATCTCTAGCAGCAGCTAATAAACTATCTTCATTAATATTAATACCTAACATATCAGCAATAACTTCAAGAAGTCTACTAAATAAAGTCTTACGTTTATTAACTTTTCTATTATCATATTTAATTTCATTAAGTGCAGTCATAAGAGCATTACTAGTAATACTTTCAACTAGAAATTCTTCAAGAGCTTCACTTGTATTAAAGTTCTCAAATAGATAAGGTTTAAGTCTTTCTTTAGTAGCATCATCTTGAGTATCAATCCAAGCTTTAAATTTATCATATATAGGTTTAACTAAAGCAAGAGCTTGTTCATTATTATATTTAGTATAAAGTTGTCTATGTAAACTTTCATGAAGTATAATATTAACAACTCGATAAACTCTTTGACCAGCAATAGCAGAACTATTAATTTCAATAGTATCTGTATCACGATAATAAACAGCATTAACTTGATTACCATTATTATCAGTAATACTATCTACAACATGAATATTTTTAGGTAATATACCAATTTTTTGAAGAGCATTAATATAATCAATAGCAGTTTGGTCATTAGCAAAATACTTTTTAAGTCCACGAGTTAAATTCTTAGCAGTTATAGCAGATTCAAAAGCATTAAAATTAATAGCATTAAGAGTATCATCTAACATGAACTCTGATAGCTGTTCAGGTATTGCTCCATCCTCCACGGGGGGTCTACCCTCAAGTTCATAAGTAATATCGAGTTTAGAATGAATATCTATTTGCCAATTACCAGCAGTTTCATTAGTATTAGTATTAGCTAATTTAGTTCTAACTAAACCATTACTAATAATAAAATCTTGATAACTATTATAACTATAAATTTTACCATCAATATTTATAATAGTTTTACCATTTTCACGATAAATATATTTATTAGTTTTATCATTAGTTTTTATACTATCATTAATAAAATCTTTACTAATAGCAAATTGGGCATAGTTAAACATTTCATCAATAACAGGACGAAGAGCATTATCTAATTCATCAATAGTACTAGCATTAATACCATAACTTTTACCTATTTTAAAAGCACTATTAACAACATAAGGAGAATTAATAATAATATTACGTTTATAATTACCAGCATCAGAATTAATAGTAAAAGCATAATCCTTACCATTAAAATGTGCACCTTTAACATAAAAACCTATATTAGTAGGATTAATACTAATTTGAAGTCCAGTATTTCTATTACCATTAATAAGTTTATTATTTCCAAATATATCTCCAAGACTTTGTTTAAGTTCACCAAAACTTATTCTCCCACTAATATAATCTCTACAAAGATTATTAACTTCATTCTTAATAGAATTAATAATACGTCGAGCATCACCTTTAAGTAGATTACTATTTAATGAAACTTGTTTACAAAAAGCATATAAAGAAGTACCATCACTACTTGGAATACTAATAACAGGCATGCCATTAGTAGTAAGATTTTCAATAATAGTAGGTTTACTTTCTCCATTAAGATATAATTGACCTTGTATAACTACACCAAGTTTGTTAATATTTTCATTATAACCAACTACTGTTTCTTGTACATCATTCCATTCACCATTAGTATCATCAATAGTATTAAGAACTCCATATTTAATATTAACAGCTTTAATCTTACCTTTAAAATCACCTTTAACTATTGTAATAGCTTGGTCATAACTATTAAGAAGATTATTAAACCAACGATTAATACTAGCTTCATGACTATTTTCATAAGGTTGATTAAATATATATTTAGTAAGATTAACAAGATGTTCAGCTAAATCAAAACTTGCAACAGGAGTAGTAAAATCTCTAACTATATCAGGATATTTAGTTTCAAATTCTTTAAATAGATTAACAAGTTCTTCTTGTGTAACTTCTTCTTTAACAGCAAGTTCATATAAATGACCAATAAATTCTTCGTCAAATCTATCACCGTCAAGAATACTAATTAAAGCATCTTTAAACGGAGAAATAACTTGACCATTTTCAGCATGAATATTATATTTCCAACCTTGATTAACCATATCATAATTACCAAACTTATCAATATTTGGAACTCCTATATAACCAATAATTGTATCATTAGCAAATATATCAATACGTTTAAGTTTAACATTATATATGGCTTCTAAATAATCACCTTGTTTAATACTAGTAAATGCTTTAACATTTTCATTCTCTACTATATACTTAAGATTAACATTATTAGTATGTTCAACTTGAAGTCTTTCAAGACGTTCTTTAGCGATACCGTCAACGTATTGAACAAATTGTCTAGCATTAAGTTTTTTAATAGTTGATTCATCAGTAGCACGATATTTACCTTGATTATTAGTGCTTGCGTAAAGATAGTTTTTTATTTGATTAAACAAATAATTTTTAATAATTTTATTTCCTGTAATACTATCTATATATTCAACTAATTGACCAATACTAAGATATACTTTACCGTTAACAATTTTACCTCTAGTATTACCTTCACTATCAATACTATTAGCAAAATCATCCATAACAGCTTCTATATTACGTTCATTACCTGTAATAGTAGCATAAGTAGCATTAAGTAATAAACGTCTTGTACTATCATCTTGAACAGAACTATATAAACTGCCACCTGTAAGACCATCAATAATATTATTAACTATATCAGCAGCTTCTGTTTGTTCAAATCCAGCTTGACTAAGTTTATCAATAAAAGATTGTCTTGCATTAAGTAAATCACTACTAGTTGATTCATGCCCAAGAGAATCTTCTAAATCAGCAATACTTTCGTAAACTAAATCGGTACCTATTTGACCGCGTTCAAATTCATCATCTGGAAGAACATTAGTAACTTCAGGTTTAGGAGTGCTAATAGGTTCTTGAGAAACTGGTTGCCCAGTTTGAGATTGAGGTTGTTCAGTATTAGTAGGTTCACTAGGAACCGCTCCGCTTCGCTCCGCTATACTCCCCGTAGAGGATGGAGATGAACTAGTATTATCTACATCAGTTTCATTAACTTCATTAACATCAGGATTAACAGGAGCAACTTCTTCCTCTTTAGGAGCATTATTAACATCGTTTTCAATTTCTGCAATTTCAGCTAATTGTTCTAATGTAGTTTTAAGATGTTCATTACCTTTAGAACTTAAATCAAGTGCAGCATAAGCATCTCTAATAACTTTATCTATATTAGGTTTATTACCATTATTAGCATCTTTAATAACAGAGTCAACATAATCTTTTCCATATTGTTTATAAGCATTACGTAAATCGTCCATAGCTTTATTAACAATCTTTTTACGACTACTATCAAAGAAATTATTAAGATAAGTTATACGAGATTTAATATTATCATCAGATAAATTAAGTTGATTTTTATTAACTTCAACATTAATTTCAGCATTAACAACTTCTGCTAAATCTTTAAATACTTCATTATATTGTTTTTGAAGTTGAATAGCTGATTGAATATCATTTTTATTTTCAATATCAATAGGGATATAAAGTTTATTAATAGCATCTAGACGTTCATTTAATTGAGCAATACGTTCTTGTTTAACAGAATTATTAATTGCAGCGTTATCTTGAATAGTTTTAATATCTCTTTGAATACTATTAATAATATGCTGATAAATACCATTCTTAGCAGAATTAATATCAACATCTTCAATATGATTATTTGTAATATCTTGATTTAAAACATCATTAGCCCAATTAAGAAGATTATTATAATTTTCTTGACGATTACGAGCATGAACCATTTGAGTAGCTATAATACGACCAACTTCAAATCCACCGCCAAGTCTATTAATTTTATTTAAAGTAGTATTATATTCATTTTTAAGATTATTAATTTCAGTTTTAAATCTATTAATAAGTTCACTACTTTCTTGTTGTTGTAATCCAAGTTTATTAGTAATACTATCATTAAATTCTTTGCTATTAATAGAACTTTCAAGAAGTCCTAAATTACCAGCGTTCATAGAATTAATAATAATATTATCCATATATTCTTTTTCAGCTATACTACGAAGTTCTTCTTCAGTACCAGTAATAATATCTGGATTAACCTGTTGACCATTTTCATCAGTAATAGTTATAAATGGATTTTTACCATTAGCAATACTATTAAGTCTTTCTTGATATGCTTGAAAAGTAGCAGTACGACCAAGAATTTCGTTTTCTCTTTGTTTTTCAGCAGAACTCCAATCTTTATCAAGACGTTTATTAATAAACTCTCCAGCTTTATTCATAACACTACTAAAAGTAACACCACCAAGAGCACCCCAAAATGCTTGTTCCCATAGCATTGGGTCTTGAAGATAATCTTTAATAGTTTGTTGAGGAATATCTTTATCAAATACTTTTTTACCATTATATAAACCATCTTGACTAGCTATATAATTAATTGCTTCTTCAGCACCTTCAGTCCATTCAGCTCTAACACCATGAAGAATATCATTACCTATATCTTTTAATGTACTAGTAATAGCTTGTTTAGTAGTTTTATTACTTAAAGCATTAGTAATTGCAGCGGCATCATCAATATTACTATTAAATGCAGTATTTAAATTTCTAAGTCTAGAACTAGTTGTATTACCACTTAAAGCATTTTTCCATAAGTTCTTTAAACTATAAACTTGCCATACATCAAAAAGAACATTAGCCCAATCTTCAGCAAAAGTAACATCAGCACTATTTTTAGCAATATCTTTAGCTACTTCTTCATCAGACATATCTTTATATTTAGGATTATTATTATAAAACTCTTCTCTTTGTTTATCATTCATATTAGCAAGTTGAGTTTTAGAATAATCTTCAATATCATTATAAGTTTGTCTAGCTTCTTGATAATTTTCAAGATAACGAGAAGGAACTCCAATAGCAGTAGCTTCTGCTATTCTACTAGTAATGGCTCTACTCTTTTGAGTCATATTAATAGCATTAGCCATCTTATTAGCTAGTTTATTAAACTTTATACCTTTACCTAATAAAGAAACACCTTTAGCAAGACCTGTACTAGGAACCATAAGAGTTAAAGAACTAGCTATACTAGGAGCATTACTAGCCCACCAAGCAAAATCTCCAATATCAAAAGCAGCATTAGGATTTTCTCGATATATAGCTAATCTTTCATTAATAGATTCTTTTAAAGATTCAAGTCCAGAACTTATTTCAGATTGATAATCATTAGGACTATCACTAATCATATTATAGAAAGCATCAGCTAAATCAGCAAAACCTATTGCAGTACCAACAGTAATTTCATTACCAATCTGTCCAATCATTCTTAATCCTTGTTCCCAATTACTTTGATTAACAGCACGTTCTTTATCAAGTTTTTCAGGGTCATCAACAGGATTAACATAAACATCATAAGGAGCATATTTATCTATATCATATTGGTTAAGATTATATGATTGTCCAGCAATACGACTAAATAAATGACCACGACCCCGGTCACTAATAGAAGTGCCGGGGTTGTAATCAACTAAAGTAGGAGGCTGTATAGCCCCCTTTTTAGTTTTAGGATTATATTCAGGATTAGGTGTTTTATTACCACCTTGTAGAAACTTTAATACATCCATATTAATATAGATTATTAGTTAATTCATCATAGTAATATTGAATAACATAAGGGTCTGAACTACCACTAAGTTGAGCAAGTTTAGTAGCAACATTTTGTTGAATAGCTTTAACAGCATTTTCATCTACTGTCATACCAGCTTTAACAGCAGTTACAGTTTGTTCCCATTGAGATAAATTATCTACAATATCAACAGCATTTTCTTTACTTACTAAACCAATAGTTTGATTATTAGTAGAATTAATTAAATTAAAACCTTCATTACTAGGTACTAATTTAAATTTATCAATTCCAGTAAATGCAGCATTATTAGTAAGAGAAATAGGTCTATTAGCATTATAATAATTTTCTACTTTACCAGCAGCTCTCCAACTAGTATCTTGATTCCAAGATTGAATAATAGAACTATCAATAGCACCACTACCTACAAGTAAAGTAATAGGTTCTCTTTTAAGTTTACCTTCTGTATCGTAATAACCAGCAATATTGATTTGAACTCCAACATCACCAGTTTTTGGGTCACGAACAATAGTAGGAGTAATTTCATTTTCTTTAGCACTTCTAAGATAAGCTGTATAAGCTTTTCTATCTTCAGAAGTCATAGGTTCAAATACTCCATTTTCACTAGTAATATAAGCTTCTCCTTGAGTTAAATCAATTCCAGCTTTAATTGCGCTCATTGCTTGTTCTTCTAATTGTTTCTTTTGAGCAGCATATTTACTAGCAGCCTCTGGATTAGAACTCATAACAAAATTAAGTTCAGCAAGTTCAGGAGTCATTGCAGATATGCCAATAGTAGAAGCATTTATTTGTCCACCGTCAAGAACAGCATCATTTTTAGATTTAAGAGAATCAACATAATTAATCAAACCAATATAAGGTTCTTTATTGCCTGTTGGTAATCCACCATGATGTTCTTCACCATTAGAATCAACTCTAACAAATTTATCACCATAACCAAAGAATCTAGTTTTAGCAGAATTAAGAAAAGCATTTAAAGGATTTCTAGTATCTTCAGCTTCTTTAACAGCTTTACCAAAACTATAAATAGATTTATGATAATCTTTAGGTAATTCAGCATATCTATAACCATTACCATCAGAACCAAATCTTATTCCAAGACTAATTGCTTTTTTCTCTCCACCAATAGCATTAATAAATGAATTATAAACATCATCATTATTAAAGTATTGTCTAATAGCAGAACTATCTCCAAATATTTGATTAACATATTTACTATATGTATCAGAATATTTATTATTAGGTAAATCACTTAAACTAATAATAGAATTATATGTATCAAATCCGTCAATGCTATCTTGCGATTTACCAACTTTAAGACTATTAATATATTCTTGATTATCAATAATATCATTAAGATAACTTAGAGCATATGCTCTATCAGATGGGCTAGTAATATTAGTCATGATACTAGTTCTAATATCATTAGGATTAGCAGTTGCTAAATCAATATTAATATCAGGATTATATTTGTTGAGTAATCCAGCTATTGATTGTCTATTACTAGTAATTTCGGCTTGAGCTTGAGCAGGCATAAAATTATCAATACGAACAGGAGTACCTTTATAAGTTAAATTATCAATAGCTTGTTTTCTTTGATTTGCACTTCCTAATCCAGCTTGTTTAGCTAAAGCTAATTGAGCTTTCCATGCTTCTCCATAAGTAGTATTACTATCTTGATTATAAAAAGTTGCAGCGTTATAGAAAGGATCAATACGTTTAGCAAGATACTGTTCAGGAGTAAGTAGAATACCATTTTTATCTGTTATATCAGGATTACTACCATTTTGGTCATATTTCCATTTAGCAATCTTATAATCTTGTTCAAGACTAGCTTTAGCACCAGGAGTATTTTCAATAACAGCTTTAACAGCTTCAGCAAGTTTAGCTTTACTTAATCTTTGCCAATTACCTTTAGTATGAGAATAAATCTCTCCTGTAACAGATTTAGTAATATCATCAGTAACTTTACCGTTAGCATCAAGCCATCTTGTTTGACTACCACCACCTTGTTCTTTAGCAGCCCATTGAAGTGCTTGATTAAGTATTTGATTCATAGGAATTTCAGAAACTTCTTTATCAATAGGAGTCCATTTACTTCCACCAATAACATTACCATTCTTATCAGTTATATCTTGATAATTATATTTATTAATAGCACGATAATAATTCTTATAATCTTCAGATAAATCAGTACGTTTATCAAGATTATCCATATAAGCTTTATAATCTTGTTGAGCACGTAAACGACCAATCATTCCTAGACTTGAAGTTATATCTCCATAAGTTCCAACTATATCATCAAGACTAGAATACGCATTACCATACTGCATATTTTCAGTAAGAGCATTACGAACTTTATTAAGTTGTTCTTGGCGCCAAGCATCTTCAGCTTCATTTAAATCTAATTGAGCAAGTTGAGCATCAATCTGAGATTTAGTTTGAATAGCTTGTTGATGTCCTTGTTCAAGAGTATTATAAGTTCTAGCTAAGACATTTAAGTCAATAGGATTAACTTGTTGTCTAAAAGTAGGAGTATAAAAGTTTATCGGCATGATTGTTTTCCTCCAAGTTTTCTACGTTTACGAATAATAAATTCATCATAATCAACTCCAGCATCTTTCATAATTCTATCATCTACATTAGGAGCAGATGCTCTCATCGCACCAATAGTATTATTTAAAGCTTTACGATTTTCATATCTACTAATCATATCTTGAATACCAGCATTAATACCACTAAATAAATTATTAATATTAGTTACTTTAGCTTCTCTAATACCATTATCAAATGCTGTTTTTCTATCTATATATTGATTATATTGTTGAGCATTAAATTGACGAACACTTTGCTGATTACGTCTATCTTGATTAATAAGATTAGTTTCTATATTTTCTTTATTACCATAAAGTTCGTTAACAGCTTGACCAGCAGCATTACGAACCCGTTGTTTACGAGCTAAACTTACACGACTACTAGCAGTATTAGAATCAATATCACGATAAGCTTCAAATTTATCTTCTCTAATTCTATCAAGTTGAGGATTAATATTGTATTTAGTTTTAAGTTTATTAGCGCTAATAAGAGTAGGTTGACCCGGACCTCTCATTTTATTAATAGCTCTTTTACTAGCAAAATAACTAGCTAAACTGCCAGCAACATTACTACCTAAACCAATCCAATCAGCAGTAGTAAGATTTTTAAATTTACCTTGTCCTTTACCATCAGAAGATGTAATTTCTTGAGCAGGAATATTAGTAGAAACAGGTAAAGTAGTAGGAATACTAGCTTCTACTTTAGGTAGATTACGATTATAAACAGCAGTAGGAGGAGTTTTAGTAGAGATAGATTGGGTTGATTGACTTGATTTACTTCGTCCTCCACGGGGGGTCTTCCCGCTAGATTTAGTTGCAGATAAACTTGGAATATTAGTATTATTTATACTAACACCTTTGTTATTTCCATGACTCCAACCAGCTCTAACTAAACCGCTAGTAATACCAGCACCATCCTCAAATAAAGGAAGTCTACGTTCTGCATAATATTGAGGACGACGATTTCCATTATCAACATTAGGTTTATTAGTATTAGTATTTACATTATTATTTTTAGACCATCTTCCATTTCTAAAAGTATAATCACTACCAACAATAGTTTCTCCTCTAGCAGATTTATTAATAGGATAAGCAGAAGTTCTATTAATAGTTCTATTAGTTATAGGAACATAAGCTCCAATTTTTTCATCATATTCCCAAGTTCTTCCATGACGATTAATACGATTTCCACCAACAGCAAATTTATCGCGTAGACCCCCCGTAGAGGATGGAGAATGAATTAATCCATTCTTAACATTACCATTAATACTAATAACTAATCCAGTATTACCTTTTTTTCTAAGTTCTGGATATTTATTATAAACTTTAGCTTTAACATCATTTCTACCATGTAATCCAGCTAATCTTAAAGCATCAATAGCATCAGCTTTAGTAGGAATAGGATAACTTCTATGTCCACCAGCAAAATCTTTTTTAGCTACACTAGGATAAGGTTTCTTTTTAGAGCCATAATCTTTATTTCTATTTAATCCACCCATAGCTTTTTTATTATCTTCATTTATATTTAATTTATTAGTAATATAATCAACAGTTCTAGGAATATTACTACCATGTTTACCGATAGTTGTTCTATAAACTTCTTTAATACCTTGATTAATCCAAGTATTATCAATTTTATTAGCTAAATCATAAATCTTTTGTCTACCTAAATTAATAAAATTAGTAGCAGTTCTACCTATTCTAGAAGCTTTAGTTAAACCTTTAATAAATTTATAATTTCTATTACCAGCTATTGTAGGATAACCACCAATAATTATCGAACCACTTTCAGCGATTTGTCTTTTATATTCATTAGGTGCTTGATAAATTTTGCCACCTTCTTTATATTTAGTTCCATCATCATTAATTCTATTTCTATCTTTAAAATCTTCTTGAGCTTTAAATACTTTATTAGGATTAGCTCCACCCATAACTAATTGAGCAGGACTAGTACCGTTAAGAATAGGTTGTGCAGAATAAACTTTAAATTCATTTCCATTAGTTTCAACTACTTCACCACCTTCTACTTCAATACCAGTTTTATCACTAGGACCAATATCAATACCACCTTGACTATGTTTTCTTCCATTCATATAAAAGAAATTATTACCAAGAGGTTGAGCAATACCACCAGCAACTACATTTGGTATTTTACCACCAACAGCATATTGTTTTTGAGGAAGATTTCTTCCATTACTTCTAGGAGTTTGAATAATATTAAATGGAAATGTTGGTCCAAGTTCATCATCACTAGGAAGAGATTCTTTATTAAAATCTTTAACATAATTAATAAGTCTACCAGCAGTATTATTCATTAATTTTTCTCTATTATCTTTAGATACTAAATTATTTACACCATTATAGAGAAATTCATTACCAAGTCTTATTAAACCAGTAGATTTAGCAACTTTATCATAAGCTCCACCAAGTGGAGGAATACCATTTTGAATAAATCTTCCATTACGAGTAATATTACCTCTAAATGTACTAGGTAAATTACTTATATGAATAACTTTATCTTTTCTAGGCATTTTATATAATATAATGAGAAATTGTAATTTGATTGATTTTAAGGCTCTCTGCTGAACGATAGCCTATCAGTCGATTAATAGTTCATACCTATATATAATAATTCAACAGAGAGCAAAAGACTAGCGTCTATGACCGCCACAGCGATATACATTTAGCCTATCTCGATATACTGATTGAGGCATAACAGGTTGTTGAACAGTACCATTAGTAATCCATTCAGGACGTTCAAGACCAGTTTTAGGAGCACTATAACTAGCTTGGTCAGCTTGTTTAACTTGAATTGGTTGTTGTCCTTTACTTCCAAACATACCACCAATTAAACTTCCAGCAGCACCAATAGCAGCACCAATCCATGCTTTTCTACGTCCACCACATTTATATTTATTAATAAAACTAGAACGCTGATACATAGTCATTGGATTAGTCATTTTATCAGAAGTAATATTAAGTTGCTGTTGACCAGCTTGAAGTTGTTTACGTTGTTCAGCTTCTTGAGCAATACGTTTATTTTCATTAATTTGTTGATTAGCAGAAATACCTTGACCTATTGCAGTACCTAATTCACCAAGCCCTTGAACTCCTGTAATAGAACTAGCAAGATTACCTAGTCCCGGAAGAGCTTGAACAAACTCAGTACCGAAACCAGCTTTACGTCTAACTCTACCACCACATTTAAGAGTAAGTTTATCATTATATTGACCAACATAATCTTGATTAGCATAAGCACTAGTTAAAGCTTGAGCATTTTGTAAAGCATCTTTATGGTCTTGTGCAGCTTGAGCTTCAGCTTGAGCTTTTTCTTGAGCCTTCTTTTGCTTATTACCTTTAATAATACCACCAGCAATACTAGCGGCTGCACCAATAATAGCACCAATAAAAGCTTTTTGTCTTTGTCTATCTCTATACTGTATCATAATTTTCTAAATTGAGTTTGAGCACATTCAAGACTTTCAAATTCAATGCGCTTATTATCTGAATTATTAAATATGAAACGAATTACAAAATAATTACCATATACTCTACGAAGTTTATCACTTACTGTATTAGGATGTTCTTTAATTGCATTACGGAAATAATTAAAGTTATATTGAGTTAGTTCATACCACGGTTTTTTATACTTATTAAATTCATTAAGTTTATCAATATTAATATCTATATCATCAGTATCATTATCTTCATTAAATATACGAAGTATATCACCAGCATAAGGATGTTCTCTTAAATCAACAGGATTATTAATATTATCACTATAAATAGGAACATATATTTTACGAACTTTATATTTAATAAATTCAAGAAATTTAATAAGTTCATAAGATTCATTAACTATAATATCAATATAACTATTATGAACTAATATAGGTTCATCGCCAACTTCTTGTTTAGATACTAGATATAGACTTCTACTATCATCACTCATATGAGTATTAAATCTACCATAATTATATTCATTAGTAAATACATGAAGAGGGCAATTAAGTCTATCATCATTATGCTTAGTTTGAAAATAACATTTAGTTTTAGTAGACCAAGCATTATTAAAATAATAATCATGCAGACTAATAAAACTACCTATTTTATAATTAAAACTAATAACTTCATTATGACTTTCAATAATAGATTCTTTTGTATTAGGATTAATATTATTATAAGTATAATCAAATTTAATTAGAATACGATTATTAAATTTATCATGAGCAAATCTAACTTTATTAGGATGATATTTATCTAGCCATAATTTAATATCTTCATCCATTATTTTAAGTTGACCATCATCAAATTGATAAAGTTTATGAAAATCATCGTTATAAAAAATATAACCAAATTCTCCGACTATATATGCTAAATCATCTTGTAGTCCACCATAGCCTTTATCACTAGTAAAGACTTCTTTATAATCAACTTCAAAAGCATCAGGTTGATATAATTGAACATTTTCATCTCTAGTTTTAAGTGCAGCACTTATATCAAACATAAACATACTATGTTGAGTATGAACTAAAAGATAATATCCAATTCCAACTAAATTAGTTATACTTCCTTTATTTTCAGTAATATTTTTATAACCTTCAATAGGAAATATTCTCCAAGCATTAACTTCACTTTCATCTTGAATAACATTACTGCGTCTTATAGTTTTATCAAAACGAGTAATATTAATAATATCATTACGATATTGAGTTAATAGTTTAGGAACATATTGGTCAACATTTCCAATAGGGTCTTTAAATAAATCAACACTATTCTTAGGTTCTACAAATGTACCAAAAGCAACACTTTTCTTATCAGTATCTTCTTTAATACTAAAAGCTATCTTACTAGGTTCATTATTAAAACATTTACTTTCAAAGAATTTATCATTATAAAGAGGAAACTGAATATAAACATTGAATGGGATATCAAGCCAACATGATTCATCACCACTATAATAATATTGATTATTAGTAGGAGTATATAATTTATAATTACCTTCGTTCATTATAACTCCATTATCATTATAAATAAGAACGCCATCATAAGTCATTCTACCATTATATCCATGTTCAATAGAATAAGTTCCACCATTATAGCAAACATCGTTAAGTCTTACAAGTTCTTTTTCTTTGCTAGTATAAATATTTTTAGTACAATTAAGAACTGTTGCAAGAAACATAGTTTCAGCGTCAAGTAGCAATTCCTTATAATCATCCATTTCAAGAGCAGTTCCTTTTCCAGCTCTACTATCAACAACACTATCAGCAACTACTAATTTATAATTATTAATAGGTTTATATTCATTTCTGCTAATTACACCTATAACTGGCATATTATAACTATAAGGATAAGTAGTATTAACTACCATATCAACTACATCATGTTTCTCTTTATAAGGTTTAAATTTACATTTACCATCAATACGAATAATATTAAAATCATATTTAATACTATCATCAATATCAAATCGACCACTATATAAATAACATTTATCACTAGTAAAATTATTAGCTACAAAACCAGGTTTAGTACCCCAACTATTATTTTGCCAAGTAACATTACTAGCTATATTACAATAATCTTTTCTAGTTAGTAATCCAGTATATCTAGTAATAGGTTCAACTTTTTCATAACTAATAAACCATCCAACATAACCTAATTCTTTAATTTGATTCCATAAAGTAGTATCAATATTAGCACGAATATAAAATTTATTAAAAGTATTATTCATGTTATATACAAAATTCCTAGTATGTTCACCGCCAACAACTTCAGAATCAAATATTAAATCAGGTATTCTAAATAGTTCATCACCATTAATATTTTCATAATAACCAAACTTAGCTTCATTATCAACGCCAATAGCACCTATTACTTGATTACTACAAGGAGTATAACTACCACTATTTATAACTTGATAAACATATAAATCATTGTATTTATCTTTATCTTTATAATCAATAAAATAATTAGATATAAGAGTATATAGTTCATCTTTATTACTAGCTTTAAGTTCTCCAGAACTATTAAGTAATATATTAGTAGTAGGATTATTAATAGGTTCAGCAGTATAAACTACAATTTTATGATTAGCAATATATCTTTTAACATTAGTACTAATACTAGATATTGGAATATCCCCACTAATAACAGCCCAATATGGAATATTACCATTACCTTGATTATTCCAATTAAAAGTAATTATAGTACAATGAGAACCATCATTAACAATATTATTTATATACTTATCTTTATTTGACAATTTATATCCTCTACTAGCATCACCATATTTATCAACAAAATGAATAAAAAAGTTATATACTTCTCCAGGAATAAGAGTATCGTTCTTTTTACGTTCATTAAAATCATAACTAGGTTCAATAATAGAATGAGTAATTCTCATTTTACAATTATCAATATCAAATATAGTATCCCCAAATAATACTTGCCCACTAGTAAATACAGCATCTTCTGTAAATCCAAAACCGTTATAAACATAACAAGCTATTTTAACTGTACTAGGTAAAGTATAAACAGATTGGTTATTTTCATATTTATAACTTGTAGGAATAATAAAACAATGACAAGCAAGATATTCTTTAAGATTATGGCTACCTCTACTGCCTACTTTTATTTTAGTATTATAATTAATTTTTAAATATTCATGTGCTGCAATACCTTGTATAACAGTATCATTAAATAATGTTTTAAAAGTACGAAAAGGATATTGATTATTATTAAATACTCTATCAATATCCTTAATTTGCCAATCAGCAGTACCAGTAATTTGAAGGCTAGCCATTTTAAAATAAGGACCTTTTTCACTAACCGCATTTACAGTAATATAATCATTATAATAAGCGTTAACAGCTTTATTACGAAGTTTTATAGTAATATCTTTAACAGCTTCTTCTAATGTTTTACCATTACTTAAAGTCCTATTATCATTATCAGTATGTTCATTATAATTAGCAATATATACTCTATTTTTATAATTAATAATATTACCAACATTATAATAATTATAATAATCAGTAGTTAAATCAGAAACGCTATACTCAACAAGAATATCTCTACTAAATTTAAAAATATTATTACTTAAATCATCAGTTCTAAATGCTTGAGTACCATCCTTTTTACATACAATAAAACCAAGCTGATAAAGTCCTGAACGACCTCCACTAATACTTATTTCAAAAGTTTGATTACATATATCTTTAGAATCACTAAATGAATCAGTATTACCATAACAATAACCATTTGGTTCATCTTTTGGTTCATAAACATTAGTTTTTCTAAAACAAACTTTATTAATAACTTGTGGTATTATAACATCATTAAAAATAGGAAATCCAATACTATACCATTTAGTATAATTAGTTTTATCAATTTTATAACGAATAAATAGAAAATAAAATCCTTTATAAGCACCTCCACTAACATAGTTTAGATTACCAATAGTAGGTAATGTTATTTGAGGAATAATAGACATTTCAGAATCAGGACGGTCAGAATCTAAATCAATATTAATAGTTTTAAAAGGAACATCAACTGAAGCATTACTTTCTGCAATAGCTATAATAAGATGATTTTTAACATTATAAGTATATGTTCCTTTAATTTTTCCACCATTATATTTCCAATTACTATTTACTCTATAACAATTATCAGCTTGTTCATTATATCTATAAATATAAGAACTATTAGAATCAGTATTAACAATAAATAAAATAAGTTCAGTACTAGTAGGAATAACACCAACTATTTTAAAATTATTAATACCATCTTCATGAATAGCGTTAGCAATTACTTTACAATCTTCAAGCCCTTCTTCATTAACAATCATCCTTCCATCATTACTTACTTTAACATTTTTAGCAGCAACTAATGAATAAGGTACACAATCACCCGGATGTTTATTAAGACTAAGTTTCTTTTGTATATTCATAATTATTTAGGAAAAGTAAAGTTATAAAAGAACTCATTCCAACCACTATCATCATCACTTTGTTCATCTAATAAAATACTAGTCTTAATATCTTTCTTCATACTTTCCCATAGATAGAAAGGATTAGTTCCATATTGACTAGCAGAAAGATTAAACACAGGATGTTTATATCCTCTCATAAGCATACGAGCCATACAATAATAAGCAAGACCTTGAATTAATTTACCATTAGCAGGTATAACAGGAACTTCACAATGATAATTATCACTATATTGAGTTTCAATATCTTTATAAACAACTGTTATACAAGTATCATTAAAATTAAGTTCAATAGTATTACCTCCAATAAGAATATAGTTATGATTTGACTTATCATATCCTCCACGGGGGGTCTGACAATGAGAATGTACTTCATGTTGGCATTTAGGACATTCAGTATTATTATGAAGTGTATAAACAACAGGATTACATCCTATTTTACCAGTATCAATAACCTCTCTAGTTCTAGAACCATTAGGACAACAATCATCAGGCATACCAAGATAGTCTTTATTAGTAGCACGCTCCGGACTTTCGTCCTCCGCTTGACCCCCCGTAGAGGATGGAGTAGATTCAGTATCATTACATCTATATTTACTAGTATCAGCTCTAGGTACTTCACAACCATTACTATCATATACTTTAAGACCGTCATCAATAAGACAACATTTACTTTTAGCTATCTTATTAATGACGGTTAGTTTCATTTTCTTATCAACTTTACGAAGAACTTTAAGTTCATTCATAGCATCAACACACCAAGCAGGAACTCTAGGAATCCAATCACTTCCATCAGGATTGAAATCATTATCAAGTTTACCAATTATATGTTCTATCGTAATCGTTTTATTATTTGCCATAATATTAGTTTTTATATCTAGTTTTATTACCATTATTATGTGCTCCACGTTCATACTTTTGTTGATTAACATTTCTAATATATTTAAATGGAGCATTAGGTTCTCGTTCAAGATAAACAAGAAGTTTACTTCTTAATCCTAATTTAAGATTAAAAATATCATCAACAGTTTTACATTCAGAATTAAGTTGTTTAGCATCTTTACCTCTAAGTTCTCTATTAATATAATTAGCATACTTAAATTTAATAGCACTATAACTATGAGTTTCATTATTAATAAGTTGTATTTCATAAAACTCTTTATTAGTTTTATAAACTACATAAGGAATACCATCATATTTAAGTCCACGAATTTTATATATCTCTGCTTCTTCTTTATCATAAGGTTTAAGACCAGCATCAATAATTTCTTGTTTTTTAAGTCTAGTAGCGTTCCAATCAACATAAGTATCTCTAGGTTTATCTCTATATCTCCAGAAATTAATAACTAAATCACCAATTTCATATTTAAAGTGATAAGCGTAGCCTTCAAGAACACATTTATGAACACCATAACTATAATACCTATGAATGTACTTTTTATAATCAGAAAGACTTAATTCAGAACGTCTTGTAGCAAGTTTAAGAGCAATAATATAATCGTTTGCTTTTTTAGCTAAGTTACAATAACGCAAAAGTTGGAGAAGAACAATACGTCTTTCTCCAACTGTATAACTAAGTTGATTATTAATTAATTGCTCTAACTTATTAATTAATTCAACATTATCATTAAGAAATTGAAACCCATATTCATTAAGATTAATTTTTAAATCATCTTTAATAACTTGATTTTTACTTTTAATATAAGAACGACAATCAGCCTTCATCTTATTTATAACTTCAAGTTCTTTATTATATTTTGCCATATCGTCATTAGAAGTTTCAATAAACTTTTTATAATAATGACTAATATCTATATCTTTAATCATAATTTATCTAGTTACAAAATTATCAATAGGAGTTTCATTTGTTTGACGAGGAACTTCAACAAGATTACGTTTAAATACAATCTCTTTAAGAGCTCCAATCATATCTTCAGGAATAAGAAATTCATCATCATCGTATTTAGCTTCATCATCAATAGGGTCATAATTTACATCTTTAGCTTTTTCAACAGTTTCGGTAGGAATAAGATAAGGAATTTCAAATGGAGATTCAATAATAATAGAACCTATATTTTGAAACCAATCTTTATTATTACTAAAGAAATAAATATAACCATTAATATAATCATAAACAGGAATATTACACATACCTGCAAGATAATGATAAAACTTAGCACTAGCTTCTTTTGCAAATGGTATTTCTATCCCAGTATGTCCGGTAGTTCTAATTGATTGGAAAGGTAAGTTATTAATAAGTCTAACTGGCTTTGGAACTTCTTGTTTAGTACGTTTAATCGCAGGAAGCCCAAGAGTTTGACTATTATATAAGTCACCATCAGGAATATTAATAATAGAAACACGAATACGTTGCTGAATACCTTTATCAACATATTTATGATTTTCATAACTTTTACGAATTAGTTCATTACGACCATGAAGAATAGCATATCGAAGATTACGTCTAAGAGGAATACTATTAGGATTGCCAACAGCATGAGCAAATTCACTAACTAATTGATTAAGACTAGCCATGTTAAGATTGACTTGCGTTTTCTAATTGATGAACTCTTTCTTCAAGCTCATTAATCTTATCAGAATATGTTTCAACTTTAGCTTTAAGTTCATTAACTGTATTAACTAATTCATTATGCTTTTGTTCTATAACTTTAACTTTTTGTTCAAGTTCAGTATTATTAGTATAATCAACAATAGAATTTAATAATTCAATTAATAAGTTTCTATCTTTATTAGATATATCACTATTTAAACAGCATATAGTTCTAATAATATCATCTTTAAGTTTATTTTTAGCCATAATATATTATATTTGAGGTTTAATATTTTCTTTTCTATTTTTAGTATAAATACGCCAATCATATTTAGTAATTTTAAAATTAATAGGAAAATGATTAAGTCTATGTATAGAATAAAATAGAGTTTTATCTCTACTATCAGCATAATAAGCTTTGCCATTTCTAAAAATAATATTTATATTAATCTTATATTTATTAGTTTTAGGAATTATATAAAAGAAGCCGACATTAGCATTAGAATCTGACTGAACTCAATTAGAATTAAAGTTACTAGAGCTAGCTTTAGAACTGTTATTAGCGTTACTGCTAAGCAGAAGCACTGTATCTAAATGTCAATCATCTTAAGAAATATAACCTTTAATATTATTATAATAAACTGTTGCAGGAGTAGTATCGAGAAATACAAAAACAGAAAACAAATTAATTAACCAACTACTCCTAGCAACAGTTCCACGTGGACTTATTTAATCAAGCTTAACTGTGGTAAAGAAGCCGACAGTAGCATGAAAAGCCGACCGAACCCAAGGAGAATAAAAGCCACCAGAGCCAGCCCATGAACCGTCAGCAGCGCCACCGCCAAGCGGAAGCACACGAACAGCTTTATCTGTATCTTGTCCATTATTACCTCTTATCCAATTATAATCAGCTTTTTTATTAGTTCCAACTTTATTAGGGATAAAATAAGGACCAAATCTAAAATCAAATTCAGTAATAAAATTAGTACTATTAGCTTGGTCACCTATAAAATAACATTTATCTTGAATATTATCTATTGTAATATCGGCATGATTAACACCTTTTTTAAGAAGATAAACACTATTATAATTTGCATTGCGATTTACAATAACTACATCTCTAATAAATGTCCATATATCACCAAAAAAGTTTAGAATACCACGATAAACAGCAGGATAAGTATTAAGATTACTACCATCTGTATTATAATTTCCTAGTTCATAATGGTCACCATTTGTACTACCATTACCAATATTATGTTCAGCAGTCCAATAAGTTTGTACAATAGGATTATTGCCATTAAAAGCTGTCCATCTATCCCAAGCTAAATTTGTAACACCAGCACCAAGTCCTCCTTGTTTAAATCCATCACTAGTTAAATTAGTATTTAATGCAGCTTGATTATCAAAATTTGCATACTCAATATAACAAAGAGCTTGTATAGCACAATATTCAAAATAATCAATCATTGTAATCCAATCGCCACGATTAGCACAAAATTCATTTGCTTTATCATAATTAATTCCAGTTCTAGGTCTACCTTGTAATTTAGTAGCAACAACAGAAGAACTTTTATTTCCTCCTAAATATCTAGTATCATCATGTTTAATACAAGCACTAAATACTTCTTCTTTACCATCTTCTCTAGTTCTAGTCATAGTTTTGGTATGACTTATAATAAAAGGATGAACTCTAGTAAATGTTCCATCAATATTAAAATCACTTATCCAAAGTTGATATTTAGTACCAGTATCTTTAACACATATATAAAATTCTGGAACTCTTACCCCAACATCGCCATCACTTCCATCAAGAGGAGGAATAAGACCATTTTCAAGAGGTTTAGCCCAACCCGTAGGATTAAGGAAATAACTGATTTTCTTTTCATTATAGACACAACCTTTAAGTCTATTTTGAATAGGAAGTTCTCTATGAAATTTAGCATTACCAATTCTGATTATATCATTGTCATCTTTAGTCCATTCAATACCATACGCAGCATTTTCAAAAGTAGGAATAAATGCAGCAGAACCCCAAGCTGGATTACCTTGTTCATTAATAATTAAACTATCTCCTTTAGATACTCCATCTAAATTAGGTAAATGTTTAAGTCCTTCTGCAAGTTCATTTAGTATATGCTTATTAAATCTTAATAAGCCATTATACATTTCTACTAAATTAAAATTCATATTAAGCTTGTTCTAGAGCATCAACTCGACCATCAAGAGAATTAATATTATTAGTATTTTGATTAACTTTAGTTACAAGTCCTTGAAGAGCAGCAATTATAGCATCGTTCTTAGTATCATTACTAGCTTTCATACCATTAACGGCAGCAATTAAAGCATTAAACTTACCTTGTAATGCACTACTCATATTCTTTATATTTGTATCAATAGTAGTAAGTTTATCACTAATAGTAGCTAAATCAGAATGAACTAAATCAAATTTTTCAGTAAGAAGAGTTTGAGTTTCATCTGATTCACTTTTATGTTGATTTTCAAATTCATCAAATTCAGCTTTAACCATTTCATGCAATTCAGTAATCTTTTGACTAATCTCATCAAGATTAATTATAACATTATTTTCTCCAAGCTCATCATGTTCTTTATTACCAGAAATACTAAGTTTAAGATTATTAATAAGTTTATTAATAGCATCTAACTTATAATTAACTCTTTTATCATCTTCCATATCTTTAGAATTTAGTTTGTTACAAATATAAATTATATTATTAATAACAAGTAGTTTAACAATATTATTAACATTTTTTAATTAAGCAGTTTTAGAACTATTAATACCTAGATATTTAGTCCAAGTATAATGTTTACGTTTACTAATATAATTAAGATTATCATCATTAATATGAGCTTCTTCTTCAAAACTTACATCTTTATAAGCATCATGTTGTTTAATATGAAATAGTCTTATAATAAGATATTCAATACCATACCATATATAGAAAAAGATATATAACATCTCTTTCATTTGTTCTGTATGAATAGCTTCATGATTAAGTTCTTTGTTACTTAATTCACCTTTAGTAAATATAATACCAAAAAGATTAATAGCTTTATAACCATTAAAAGGAAAATGTTTAGTCTTAATAACTCTCATAACTTTACTATTTTAAAATTTAATATTGTAAATATTTATGTACGTTCATAGAGTCACTTTTTAGGCTCATAACAAGACTTTCATTAAATCATGTACAGTTAATCAGCTAGGTTTAAAACTAGCCAAATTCGGCAAGCTATACTCCCCGTAGAGGATATAGCGGGCTTGAATTAGTCAATCAAACCTAGCTAATCAATCTTATACAATCTTAACCAATAGTATTATCAATATCTTTATAACCAACTCCAAGTTTCTTTAGAATAGGACTAACAACCCAACTCCAAAACACAGGAGCAAGTACAGCACTATTAACAAGCATAATAGTATTATCATACCCAGATGCAATATAAATCATAGCCATAGTAAAAATACTTATAACTAATACACATCGTTTTTGCCAAGTAGGAACTTTATTATCACCATTAAAGTAATCAATAACTTTAATAATAATATAAGTTAGAATATTAACAATAAACATAAATCCAAAATCAAAATTACTAAGAATTCCATCTACAATTACATCAATAAATTTGTCCATACTAAAATTTAGATAAATAAAAAAGGGAACTATCCGAAGATAATTCCCTTTTACAGTTTTACAATAATGATTAGTTATTCATGTGGAAATATTCCCATACTTTATCACCATCAAAATCTACATCTTTAAACCAAAATGTAATAGCACTTTCAAACACTTTATTATCTATATTACCACCAAACCATTCTTCAAATAGTTTAGCATAATCATGGTATTGAGCATTAATTGCAACATAAACATCGCAAGGTTCAACATCATTAGGTAATACTTCTTTATAGCGTTCACAAATCTCATGAGCTTTATTCATATCATATTTTTCACCAATATATTTCTTATTGTCTTTAACATGATACATTTGTTCTACAACTTCTTTAGCTTCATACTCATCAAAATGATAGCCATCGTCATTATATCCACCGCTCATAAGCATAGTTAAAATCTTTTCTTCTCGGTCATTTTTATTAGTAGAGCGACCATAAGTATCGTAAGTATCATAGCCAATACGATTTCTCATGCTACCTCTACCACCACGACCACCTCGTCCTCCACGCGCATCAAGAAATTCACGAAATTCATCAAGAATATTTTGATTACCGCCACGACGATTACCAACATGGTAAGGTTGAATGTAAGGCATTTCTCTCATAATATTACTTTGTTTTTAAACTGATTAATGATTCTTTTAAAATTTCTAAATCAGTTTGATTAAGAGCAACAATTTTATTCACATAAGGAATTTCAAGAGATATAATACCTTTAGAAATATTACCGCCACCAATAAAAGGTATATCAAAATTAAAATTATCAATATTATTAATAACTTCCATTTCTTCATCAAATATACCTTCAATATCAATCATACCATCTTTATCTGCAATAGGTCTTAAAAACTTATCAAAACTATTAATATTATTAGTAATCGCTCTTTTAGCTAAAGGAATTAAAAGTCTTATAGCTGGAGAACTTTCACCCATAGATACTAATTGTTTAATAATATAATCTTTAATAACCTCTTTAACATTACCAATTTCAACCATAATATTACTTCTTTAAAAATTCTTCATAAGTTAAATTAGGATTAGTTTTACTAGCTTCTTTAAAAGCTTTAAATAATTCCATTTCTTTGTTAGTAACTTCAACAATTTTACTTTTAAGCAACTTAACAAGTTTAAGTTGTTCTTCAAGTAAATGTTTACCATCTTCACTAGCTTCGATTTTTCCTCTAACTAAATTAAGAACTTCTGCTTGAACCATACTTTGTAAAGCATTATAGTTATTTACATAATCTTGGTTACTAAGAAGCATATTTTGTTGTTCTTGTGTAAGTGGTGCAATTTCAGCATCAATAGCATCCCAAGTTCCTTGAGTTGGAACTTGCTGATTTTGAGTTGTACCATTATTTGCATTAGGAATAGCATTACGACGATAAGCTTCATTAATTGCTTGTTTTTGACTTTGAAGAAAAGCAATTTGTTCATCAATGCTATTAGTCATTTTTTCACTAGGGTATAGTAAAGGGTCACTATTACCTAGTATGAATTGAGTAACAGGTATCATATCTCTTTCAATTTTATGTTCTTAATCAAACTTAGTAATATTACTGAGCAGGAGTTCCGCTAGCAGGTTGAGTAAAACCACATGGTAAACATCCACAAGCATTACGTCCAACTAGACCAGTAACAGTAGGTTCATTTGGAAGAGTAACTACACCATAGATAACATTACAAGTCTTTCTATCAGTATAGTTGATACCAGCCGTAAACATCTTTTCCATTTCGCATTGGATAAGTTTATCTTGATAAGGACGAATAGCTTTAGTAACAGCCAATTCAGCTTTCAAATCAGATAACTCTTTACGGATATCATCATCAGCATCACGAGTATATTTGTAAAGATTAAAATGGTCAGTGTTATTTTTCTCAATAAGAGCATCAGTACGATTACGTCCATCAATATAAACACCAAACAATTCACTATTAAGACGTTCTCTATCTTCAAAACGTTGATTCTGTTGAGTCAAAGCCCATTGATAAAGACCACCTTGAAGAGCTAAAGTATCTTCACAAGATTTTTCCCATGCTTGAAAAGCAGTAGGGGCACCGCTTCCACTACCAGCAGTAGCACCAAGTACGTTAATATTAGTAGAGCCATCACCTAACATTCCACCACCAGCGCTACCTAATACACTAGAACGACGATTACCAAACAAAGCCCAAGCACCAAGTGCAGTACCGATAATACCAAGAGTTAAACCTGCATTAGCCTTACCGTTTACATCACGACGATTACCACCGTCATAATTCATTCCAGCACCATTATAGCCCTCTGGAACAACTTTCACTTTTTCAATTACTTGCATAATAAATTAAGGTTTAAGTTAAAAAAATAGATTAATACTTGTAGTTTGAACTACATAATCTATAACGCTTAAACCGTTATTTTTATTTGGTAATCAACATTAATTTAACTTTCAATAGGACTATATATTGTCAATTCACCAATTTTATTAAGTTTAGTATATTTTATTTCACCTATTGAAGTCTTACCATCATCAGCTTCGCCACCTTGTGTACCAACATAACATTGAATAGTTTGTTGTCCTCTAAATTCAGAATTACCTGCAACAAAACCAAATATAAATTTATAGTTATCAGTATAATTATCATTATAAACAGTGTTATCTTCATTTAACAAAACTGTATGATATCCATAACTATAATTATCATCACTAGTTATATTAAGAGTTGGCTTATCAAGAGTTAAAGGAGTACCATTTGTATTGACTTGATTATTCCAAACTTTATATTTATCATTAGGTTTATTTTCATACCAACAATAACCATTGTCATGAACAAGTCCACCACCATGACGAATTATTTTAATATCATCTAAACCAATAACTTTATCATTAACAGGATTAACTCTAAAATATTTTATTTCATTATTAGTTTTTGAAAGTCTTTTAACAACTTCACCATACCAACATTCTTTATAACCACCATGTCCATCAGGCATATTAATAGTTCCATCAGCCAAAGGAAAAATAAACATTCCTCTATTATCAACATCAATTTCATTATTTCTTAATTGCCAAGCATAAACAATAACACCACCTTTATAAGCAGTACATTCAACAGTAACATGACCTCTACTCAAACTTCTAAACCAATTAGCACAAAGATTCATTTTCATTATATCAGGCATTTTATCTTCAAGGTCAATCATAGATTCAATATTAAACATAACACATTCAGCACCTGAATCAACATTATCACCACCCCAATATAGATAAGGAATTTGACTTGAATTCCAAGACCAACCAACAGCTATATAATTTAAACTATTAATAGGAGAATTAACATAATATGATTTAGTATCCAAATCTCGACCATCATCACTACCCCAAATATATCTAAGTTGGACACTAGTAAAATCACTAAAATGAATAACAGAAGTAGGCCAAATATGATTAGCACCATCATAAACATGAGCAATATTAGTTTGACCTACTGTTCGTTTCTTAAGAGGCTGAGCAATTCCTCCTTGACGTCCAAGAGTTAAACTCATTATTCATCAATAATATTATAAGTCATTCCAGCAACTGGGGTAATAGTTGCATATTGGGTAGCAGTTCCTGTCCAAATTGGAAGACTAAGTTTATTACTATTCGCACTAGGCATAGTCATATTAACTCCACATCCATCATTAATAGCTTTTTGAATCTTATCAAGATTAACACTATTAGTAATAGTTTGATTTATTTCTTTTTTAAAGTTATTAAACGTATCATTAGTAACATATCCATTAAGTAAATTATTAACTTCTTCTTTATTATAAGTTTCAGACTTAGTATAATAATTTTTAAGTAAATTATTAATTTCTTGTTTAGTATAACTATCAAATGAAGAAGTATCTCCCATTACTCTCCATTCAGTACCATTCCAATAACAAATCTTTCCATTACGATATTCAATCTGACCTTTAGCCCAATTACTACAAGTTACATTAGGAAGATATTCAGACTCTTCACCAACCATACCTGTAAGTTTACATTTATTTAAATCAATAGTACCATTTTCAATAATACCACCTTCAAATACAAGTTCACATCCAGTAGGCATTGTAATAGTTTTACCACTTAAATCAAAAGCATAACGAATAATATAACGAGTATTTTCTTCGTTAACCATATCTTGAGTAAGAACAGCTTTATAATTAAGATAAATATTATTCTTAACTTGAACTAGATTTTCTTCATTAAAATAATATTTAATATTATCTACTGAATTAACATATATAATACCAAGTCTTGGACGTTCATCAGAAAGACAAGTATTATAAATATTATAATCTTCACTATTTCCATAGTCAGCAGTGTTGACCCCCCGTAGAGGATGAACTCTATCAGTAGGTTCTACAATAGTCCATCTAGTATAATAATTATAAAATCCAACTCCATCATTAATAGTCTTAACTCTAAGAACAAATAATTTATGATAAGTATCATAATAAATACCAGCAGTATTACCTAAATCTGTTCTAATAACTTCATACTTATCAGTATTAAGAATTATTTGACCATAGTGTTCACAATAAGTATCATCAAGAAAACCATCAAATAAAAGCTGTTCTGCATTACTAGCATCATCCTCCACGGGGAGTAAGACCTTGCGAATTATTTTATATCCTTTACCACTTTTATATTCAGGCTCATAAGGTCTATCTTTAAGACTAAGACGATTAACATTGCAACAACCAGGACTTAATCTTATAGTAATATCTTCTTCATCGGGATAATTAATAATATTAACTTTACCATTTCCTGCAATCATTTGTTTAAGAGCTTCATTAAGCATATCCCAATCAATAGTTCCATCAGCAATTGGAATCTTAGCACCATTCTCTTCAAGATACTTCTCACTAAGAATTTTTGTCCAATTATCATCAGAAACCCAACTAGTTTCAACACCAGCTTGTAGATTACTACCTATATAACTTTCAGTTACAGAAAGATTATGTTCAGCGTCATAATAGCTAATAGTAAGACTATTACGTCTAAAAATAGCAGGAACAGCTTTACGAGTATTAACTCTAGTTCCTTGATATGGAATCCATAAATGATTAAACCTAGAAAGAACAACAGTTAAATCATTGTTTGTATCTTTGTCAAGAATATTTTGAAGATAAGTAATAGGAAATACTTTATCATAACTATTCTGACCTAGTTTTTCATATAGTTGTTTATTGTTCATAATTATGTGATTAATTTAAATAACTTTAATGAGTAAATAAACAATATAAGCATTAATAATATTGTTATATTAAATAGTATTCTTATCGTATTAATTACCAGTACCTTTAGCTATAAATACTCTAAATTTTAGTTCAGCATATTCAAATGTAACTTTACATAGATTAATAGGCAATGTTTGAATGTAACTTGTTACAAATGTTCTTATAACAGTTTTATCTTCTTCAAGACCAACACTAGTTTTAGTATGTGTATTTATATCAGTAAAACCAGTTAATTTACAAGCATCATTAGGATTATTATTTCTTATTAATTTTACAGTTATACTTCTACTAGTCATCATATTTGATGTACTAAATAGATATAAATATTGTTCACCACTACCAGCACAACCTTCAGTTATAGTATTATTATTATATAATTTTGTTCTAGTAACATTATTAACATTAACAGTAAAAGGTTGGTCTTTTTGTTCAAGAATTTCATTACACCATATTTGCCAATATAATCTAGGACGTCTAACATATAAAGTAATAATTATATTATTATTAGTTATATATTCTGCTGAATATTCTTCTTCATCAGCATTAGCTTTAGATATTATACTAAAACTACCGTAATAAGAATTATCAGTATCTTTATGTAATAAAGTGCTAGTATTGAATGAAATATCTTTATGACGGTCAATACTACCATAAGATTCAGAAGAAATAACATTACCTACATTATTCCATTTATAACTTTCAGTAATAATAACTTTAAATCGAATATTATACTCAACTGCTCCATTATAATTTCCATTATTATCTCTAGCATTATTAATATACACAGAATTATTAATTGCTTCAACATAATCACTTGCCCCGTCATACAAAAACAATACTTTTGTAGAAGAAGTTATATTTGTTTTAACACCAGCAGATTGTGTAATATTAATTGATTTACTAACTCCACTATAAGTAGCAGTAACAGTTGTACTTCTACTTGTTGTAGTAGTTCTATTACCATAAGTAAGTTTACTACCGCTAGTAGTACCATTTAATGTACCATCTCCAGATTTACTTAATGTAGGACTACCATTTTCAGTTTCGGTATAAGTAGTACCCACTCCGTTCCAAGTATAATTTCTAGTACGAGAAGCATGACAAAGAATTGTAGAACTACCACCACTAGCAGCAATATTCATAGGACTAGCAGATATAGTTACTTGCCAAGATGTCCAACTTCCAGTAACTTTATTACCACCATATTGCATAACATCGCAATAATCAGTAACTCCATTATAATTAGCAGTAACTCTAGTTGTTCTAGCATCAGGAGATGTATTATTACTAAAAGTTAAAGTATTACCACTTAAAACTCCAACACCACTTGTAACAGAAATAGTAGGAGTAGCATTATTAGACTCAGTACCACCAGAACCAGCAACACCATTCCAAGTCCAAGTTCTATTTCTTGAAGCACTACTATAAATAGTTACTGAATCACCTCCAGCCCAAACTTTATAACTACTAGCACTACAATTTACAGACCAACTGGACCAATTACCATAAACTTTAGCTCCAGCTGATTGATTAATAGTAATATCTTTAGTTGCACTATCAATAGTTGCTCTAAATACAGAACTACGAGAACTAGTAGAAGTATTATTACCATAACTAACAGTAGAACCACTTAAAGAAGCTGCACCATTAACTTTACTTAATGTTGGAGAACCACTAGCATTTTCAGTATAAGTTGCTCCTGTGCCATTCCATTGCCAAGTACGACTTCTAGTAGCAGAAGTAGATAATGTAGCATTTCCACCAGCAGCAGCAATAGTTGTTACATTAGCACTTAAACTAATAGACCATGCTCCCCAACTACTATAAGTTTTAGAACCAGCATTTTGAGTTACAGTAGTATCTTTAGTTACAGAATCCATTGTAGCTCTAATAACTGTACTTCTAGCACTTGTAGAAGTATTATTATCATAAGTTACTTTATTACTAGCAAAAGAACCAGCACCACTAACTTTACTAAGAGTAGGAATTCCAGTTCCTGTTTCAGTTCCACCACTTCCACTAACTCCGTTCCATGTCCAAGTTCTTGTTCTACTTGCAGAAGTAGTTATATTTGAACTACCTCCACTAGCAGCAACATTTCCACTATTAGAAATATTAACTGTCCATGCAGACCAAGCACTATATTGTTTAGCTCCAGCAGATTGACTAATAGTTATATCTTTAGTAGTAGAATCAATAGTAGCACGAATAACGGTTGATTTACTACTAGTACTAGTATTATTTCCATAAGTAACTTTAGGACTAGTCCAATTACCACTTCCGCTAACTTTACTTAATGCTGGAGAACCGTTTCCAGTTTCAGTACCACCAGAACCGGCAACGCCATTCCATGTATAACTTCTAGTTCTACTAGCACTAGTTGATATAGTAGCTGTTCCACCTGTTGCTCCAATACTAGTTTTATCAGCACTAATATTAACAGTCCAAGCAGACCAATTACCATAAACTTTAGCACCAGCAGATTGTGTTATAGTAATAGACTTAGAAACACTATTGCTAGCAGCAGTAATAGTTATACTACGACTATTTGTTGTAGTATTGTTACTAGCAGTAACAGTTTTACCACTTAAAGTAAATCCACCAGCACTACCACTAAGTGTAGGTGTAGCAGTTTCAGTATCAGTATGTGTAGTACCAACTCCATTCCAAGTCCAAGTACGAGAACGACTAGCATTAGTAGTTATCGTAGATGAACCACCACTTGCACCTATCGTTTGCGTGCTTGCCGAAATAGAAACAGCCCAAGCAGACCACGCTGAATACACTTTTGCGCCTGCCTGCTGCGTTATCGTAACCGTTTTGGACAATCCTACATAACTAGCTGTAAGTGTCGCTGAACGGGCTGAAACGCTTTCGTTTGATGTAAATTTTATTTGATTTCCACTAAGACTAGCACTACCACTAATACTAAGAGTAGGAGTAGCAGTTTCACTATAAACAGTACCAGTGTTATTCCATTTATAAGTTCTACGGGCAATATTAGCTGTAACTGTTCTAGTACCACCTTTAGCTTCAACACTAGTTCCATCAGTTTGTAAATCTAGTACCCAATCGGTATAAACTTTAGCACCAGCAGCTTGATTTAAAGCAGCACTAACTTCTTTAGTTTGTTTATTTTCTAAAGTAAATATAACAGTTAAAGTTCCACTTTTAGCATTAGTAGATTCATTATTAGGTATAGTTAGTACATTATTACTTATACTACCTAAAGTAGTAGAACTAGTAAAGCTAGCAGTAAGATTAACAACAGTTTCAATCCAAGTTCCAGCATAAGTAGAACCCTTGGTTATACTCCCCGTGGAGGATGCATAGTCAGTTCTCTTATATACACTTTTAACAGAACTAGTAGGAAGTTTTAAATCATAACTTCCACCAGTATTAGCAATACTACTATCAACTACTGTTAATGTACTAGTATCATATATACTAGCTTTACTACCTTTAAACGTAACAGTATAACTATCTTTAGCTTCTGTATCATCAATTAATACAACTAATTTACCATTAGTTATAACTCCTTTTTCTATTCCATCAAATAAAACTTTAACTCCATCAGTAGGAAAAGTAACAGTATAAGAAATAAATCTTTGTTCCCATTCTAATTCTACATTATGAGTTATAGGTAAATAACCACTGTTACCACTAATAGTTTGAGATTTATAATGTTCAGCAGTAATATTAGCAGTATAATCAGTCTTAACAGGAATAGTAAATACAAATTTAGTATTATTTTCACTTATAACAGGAGTATAACCATTAATAGTAACAGTTCCGGAAACATTCAATTTAAAAGTAATAGTAACTTCAGTATTCTCTGGATAAACAAGTTTAGAACCTTGATATATTTCAAATACATCTATACTACCAAGTTTAATATCATGTATTCCAATATCTCCTTGATATATAGCCATAACTTAAGCGTCTGATTTAACTATATAAGTAGTATTGTTATCTTTTTGTGCAATAGCTGCATATTGAGTAGCAGTACCAATCCATATTTTAGGATTAACTATTGGTTCAATAGTAAGATTAGACAATCTATATAAAGTTTGGTCAACTATTTGAATAGTATTATAAGTATAATTACCATCATTATGTAAAGCTACATGATTTATTGTATTGCTATTACTCCATTGTATAGTTATAACATCACCAGTATATCTAATATAAAATTTACCATAGTTATTATTATAAAATACAGAATTAGGTTTACCAATAGCAGCAATAAATCCGTCAAAATTAGTAAATGTAGCATTTATAGCATTTAATACTTCAGTAGGAGTACCATTATTAGTTAATAACACAATAATAGTATTAATATCATAAGATTGAACAATTTGATTACTAATATTAAATAATTCTATAATAGTAATAGTTTTATTATTATCTTTCCATTCAAGTATTAATTGTTTAATAATATTGTTTTCATATATTATTGATTCACAATGAATAGTATTAGTTTCATTAGATACGCTAACAGCTTGACAAACATAAACTACATCTTTATATTTAATTTTATTAACTGCTCCAGCATGAACTAAAATTTTAGCTTCTTCAAAATCTCTACTACCTATAAAAGTATTATCAGTAACTTCATATAATATAGCATCTATTGGAATAAAAGCACTAGGATTAGTGCTTTTTTCATATAATTGTTGTTTTTCAGTTTGCATAACTTTATAAACTTTAAATGGTGGCACTTATTCAGTACCACCATGATTAATATTAAGTTGTTTTCTTTTTAATAACAAGTTCATAACCAGCAGGAATTAAAGCTTTAATAGCATCAGCAATAGCTTTATCAACTTCAGCTTTAGTATAAGTATTTTCTACTGTTGGAACATCATTAAACTTATTATTAATTTCTTCTTTAGTATAAACATTATTACTAAGTTCAGTAATTCGATTAGGTAAAGTTTCATCAAGTTTAACTTTATCAGCAGCAGACATACTACCATTAGCAGTTTTACTAGCATTATTTAAAACAAGACCAACAGGAGATGGAGTATTATATAGATTTGTATCATTATTTTTAATAGATTTACTATATATAATTTTAAGTCCTTCTGCTGTTTGTTCAACTCTATCTAGTCTACTAACAAGTTCATTAGATAAACTATTGACAATATCAGTAGTTTTCTTACCTTTACCGCCATCATAAGCAGTACCTGTAACTTCGCCTAAAGCTAAAGTTTCAGATATAACTGAATATTTAGTTCCAGACCAACGATAAGTCTTACCGCTATAATCAGTACTTTCACTTATATCAACATAAATCTTACCTTTTTCAGGAGTATAATATACAGGAGCATCATCAATATATTTTTCAGCAAAATGAGTTTCATCAACATAATATCCTTCAAGAACATCATCAACATAACTTGGTAATTGACTTGCTGGAACTTTACCATTTCCATCAAGACTAGCAATTCCATTAGCTACACCACGTTTAGCTTCAATAGCTTCATTACAGAATTGAATAATCTTCTCTTTAATAATAGGATAATTATCTATATTACTAAGGATATGTTCAACTGTAGATTCAACTTTATTCTCAATAACAACTTTAAGGTTAGGATGATTATCAATATTATCAAAGATATTTTCTATATTACCTTTAATAACATTAAGTAGTTCAGTAAAGTTATTAATATGTTCAAATATATAAGTAACTCTAGCTTCTACTTTAGTTTCAATAAGATTCTTAAGAATAGGAAATCTATCAATATTATTGAAAATATAATCAACTCTACTATTTACAGCATTGTTAATACATGTAACAAGAGCAGGATAATTATTAATATTAGCAAATATATTCTTAACACAATTACAAACTAAATCAGAAAGAATACCAATAAGTTCAGGATAATTATTAATATTATTAAATATATAGTCAACACGTTCATTAATATTATTCTGTATAGCTTCTTGTAATTCTGGATATTGACCAATATTCTTAAATATATCAACTACTTTGTTAATAGTATTAGTAATAATAAGATTTTTAATAGCAGGATAATTATCAATATTATTAAATATATTACCAATAGTAGTTTCTACATGAGAATTAATAGCATTAGTTATGAATTGATTAAGTGCAGGATAAGAAGAAATATTATTAAAGATAGATTCAGTCCATTGTTTAATATATTGATTAAATATCTCTTTAAGCTCAGGATATTCATTAATATTATTAAATATATCTCTAATAATAATAGGCAAACTTTCAACTGTACTATTCTTAATAATTTCAACTAGTTTAGGATAATTATTAATATTATTAAACACATTAATAACAAAATTATTAATAAAACTAGTAATAATATCAAGAAAGTCTTTATAATCACCTATATTAGTAAATATCTTTTCAAGTGCTTCTGCTAAATCTTTAATAACAGTATCAAAAGACCATCCCTCCCAATTATCTGGATTAGTCCAAGCAGTATCGCTAATATCATCACTATTATATCGTTGTGTCCAATTAATATTAGTTGCATCACGATAAGTAATAATATATCCTTTACGACGATAAATTTTATCAAGTTTATTAACAGTATTAGCAAAAGTACCTTCCCAAGTTAAATAAACACTATTGCAAGCAGCTAGTATTCTATCAAGTCTAGTACCAGTTTTACCATCAAATATAGCTTGTATAACAGTTAAAGGATATATATTATATCTAGTATCATTTTCTTCACAATACTTATCTAGTATATGAATTGGCATATTGCCCTCTTTATCGCACTGAACTTTACTAGGGTCAAAAGATTGACAATTAGCACCAACAAAAATATTTTCTTCTTCAGCCATAATTACCACGGATTAGAAACACGTTTAATATAATGTAAAGCAATAGTAGGCATAAGTTTATTAATAGCAAGATAATTACCTGTCCATCTATTACCACTTATTTGACTCCAAGTCATTTCACCATTATTACTAATATTAGGCCCAGTCATATACCAATTAGTAGAACGATTAATACCAAGATTATCAAATCTACTTCGGTCAGTACCATAAGGCCAACCATTTTTAACATCACCATCTAAATCACCTGATACAAATCTCCAGTTACTTGGCGTTATAACTCGATGGTTATTATCACCGGATTTAGTTTTACCAACAGCAACAGCATGTTGATGTAGAGGTAAATCAGTACCACCAATATAAAATGCATATGCACTTATACTACGACCCGGAGCAGCAGGGTCATATGTATCTTTAATATTTTCAAGAACTGTTTTCCAATCAAGATTTCCTTGTTTAGGATTATTATAAATATTAATACCATGAGGTATATAACCCATAACAAAACGCCCTTGTGCAGCAGTATAAACTTCCCAACCATTAGGAGGAGTTGAAGTATCCCAAAGCATAATAGAACCAATAGGAACAACGGCAGCAATCCAAGCTTGAATTTGACTAGCAGCAACTCCACCACCTTCTCCACTTCCACCACCTTCTCCAAATCCTTCTCCAACTAATTTATTTTTAATATCAGTATATAGAGAATTAAAATCTACATCAAGTCTACTAGGTTTAGTTTCACTATCTGCAAATTTATTCATAACAAGATACTTACCTGTTCTAGCTTCACCAAGTTGAGTTGTAGACATAACATTATGAGTACCATCTCCGCTTGAGCCACCACCACCTTCAATACCTGCAATAATATCATTAATTTCTTGCTTAGTATAATAATTATTAAGCATAGAATTAACAATATTACGTACTTCTTCTTCGGTTAGTCCGCCACCGCCAGAACCTCCACCAGCAGCATTAATAGTAATAGTACCATCAGTATTTTCTACAAAAGTAATATTAGTACCCGGTCTAATCTTATTTTTAAACATTGATACATAATTACTTTCAAAATACTGTTTATATTCATTACTGATATTACTACCACTTTGGTTTATTTTATTAAGAATTTCTTCAATCTTATTATTAATATATTGCTCAAGATTATTAATGCTACCTTCAATATTACTATTTAAATCTCCAATCTTATTATAAATATCTTCAAATTTAGCATTATATTCAGTAATAAGATTATTAATTCTAGTGTTAATATTAGTTATATCTTGTTGTAATTCAGATATTTGATTATCATGAATTTCAAGATGGTCATTAATCTTTTTAAGTTCTGCAAGAAGCCAAGCATAAAACTTTTCCATTTCTTCTCTTAACTTCTCTAAGAAAGCTTCAAATTCAGCACGAGTAAGATATACAGATAAATCAAAACCCATACTTACCCATTTTTCACCATCCCAAAACCAATAAAAATCATTAGTATAAGTTCCACCCCAACCAACAATTTCAACTTGTTTATTATCTTCGCCTAAATCAAGAGGATGATAAAGTATTTGACCAACAGCCCAATTTCCATCAAGAGATATAGATTCTTTATCAAACATATCTTCTTGACGATAATTACTAAGAAGTCTACATTGATTTAATTTAACTGCACCATCATACATTCTACCACCTCTCCAAAGAATAATACTATTATCTGGAAGTTCAATAGTTTGTCCAGCTAAACAATAATCATATTGAAGTATATAAATAGTATTAGGCTCGTTAATCATATCTTGAGTAAGAGTATTAACACCACTAATCATATTCTTACGAAGATATTTACGAGCCTTTCCACTATAATCATTTGTATTATAGTCTTTATCTGCAAATTTAAGAAGATTATCAACAACAGTTAAATCTTCTTCATCAGCAGCATTAGTAATCTGTGAAGCAGTAAACATTTGTTTAACAGATTCACTAAGCATTTCAGGAGTAATTTGACCTTCAAGTATTTGAACAGCATTATCTTCAAAATACTGTTTAAGTATATGAGCCATATAATTAACTACAACATTACGACGAAGATAATTATCTTGAATATTAATACCAAATTCATCAGCAACTGCACGTTCAGCAATAGCTCTTGGAAACATACCACTAAATGATTCTACAAATTTAGAACCAATTTCAGAATCAGCTTCAAGATGCCATTTCTTTGCATTAGTAACAGGAGTTATTTCATCAAGAATATAACTCTTTTTAGTTTCAATAACATAAACTTCACAACCTACTCCAATTTGTTCCCATGTAAGAGCATCTCTATCTTCCATCGTAGATACTACAATTCGAGCAGCTTTAAGACCTCTTTGAACAACAGCAATAAGTTCTAGTATTTCTTTCTTGAAAGTTTCATAATCAATAACTAAATCTTCTCGAAGTTTAGCAATAGGTTGCCAATACTCTTCATTAGATAAAGGAATACCAGCAGGAACGGCTTTACGAGATATATAGCTAGCATAGAAACCGTCATGAACTATACATAGTCTTTCATAAGGTCTATCATTCCATTGACCATTACAAGTAAGACTAACTTTACCAAGTTCTTCTTCTATTGTTTTCATACGTTCTCTAGGTTTACTAAATTCATAGTGTAGACCCCCCGTAGAGGATGGAACACATTCACATTATTTATTATCATAATCAACATCACTAAGACTATAAGTTTCATTATATTCTTTACCTTCTTCTTTCTTCTCCCAAAGTTTACCAGTTTCAGGGTCAACATAAAACTTAGGAGCATCTCCACAACTAACTATTGCATGAATTTTACCTTCTTCATCAACAGGAAGTGTAATAGAACCACTATACTGAACTTGTTCACTACCTTCATAAATAATATTAAGTTGACCTTTAATATATTTAAGAAGAGTTTCAGCAAGTTTATCTTGACCAAGTTGATATGCTGCCATAGCAGATTGAAACATATTCCAACAAGTAACAATATTTTTATTATTACCTTTACAAGTAGCAGAACAATCATTAAGCATATCAAGACCATATTGTGCCATAAGAACTAATAGTTTATGATAAACACAAACATATTTGCTAGGAACAGTCATATAAACATATTGAGGACTAATCTCAACCTGTTCAGTTCCATCAGCTTTTACATAGACACCATTAACATAACTATCATCTATTTGTTCACTCATTCTATCATCAAGTTATTGTATGAATTAATAATTGATTTTTGTTGCTCATCAGAAAGCAATTCTAAGGCTTCTAGTGCTTGAATTAAAATTTGTCCTTGTGTTAACTTGCACCAATTTTTTTCGTTCAATGGGAAGCCTAATTCTGCTATTCTCACCTGTTTTTCAGCCATGCTTGCAATGCGTAATTGCATCTCTTTCGATAGCTGTTTTGGATTATTAATATAACCTCTTATCATAATATTATCTTATTTAAAAGCCTTATTAATAATATATGCAGTATAATCACTAACTCTAATATCAACACGTTTATTAAACGCAAGAATACGTTGATTAGAATCAAGATGTTTATTATAAATTATATTAATAATATCGCCATATATATCTTCTTTCCATTCTTCTCTCATATAATGACTAAGATAATCTTCATCCCCACGATACATATTAAGTTTAGAATAAGCATCGTAATAAACACTATTAACTAAGTGTCGAGCATTATATTCGATTTGGTCACGGTCACTATCAACATTATTAGTAATAATAGTAGAAGCAACAAATTTAGCACATTCTGAAGCTGCATTAACCATAGCAATAGAAACTACAGCTTTAGACTTTTCTCTATCTTTATCAATAATATCTTTAGTAACTATATTAAGAAGTTTGGCAATATCATCAAGAGGGTCTTTTTTATTATTATCAATTATTTTATTAATAATAAGATAAATAACAATAACAATACCGGGAACTAGACCTTGTTCAAAAGCATTTTGTATTAATTCCATTTTTATGAATACGAAAATAGGGACTATCAGTATTAACACTAATGCTAACACCAATAGCCCCTATTTGATTAATATTACCTAATATTTACCTAATCAAGTCGGGTAGTAGGTTATGCTTTTTCTTCAGTAGCAATAGCTTTAAGGATAGTTTCAACAGTTGCAATAGCAGCAGCTCCAGTAGGGAACGCAATCTGTACAATCTGATGAACAACTTCATCTCTAGTTTTCATTTCACGTGGAACAGCAAAACGAAGAGTAAAGATAGTATATCCAGCATCTGCACTGTCAGGTTGTTTTAAAGGATTAATAGGATATGCAGGATACAGTTCAGTATAAGTATCACGGTAAGTATATTCAATACCTGCATCAGCAGCAGCCTTATTAGCTAAATCAGTAATATAAGCAGCGTCACCATAAGCAGGTAAACCGTGAGCTGCAACTGTGACTGCAATACCAACTAATTCATCAGCTCCAAGAATTTTATAATCAATACCTTTAGACTCAGCAATTAGAGTAATTTCAGCCTCAGCAACAGATGCTTTAATACCATGTACAATAGTATTATTATTAATTTGGTTAGCTAATTTCTTTGCTACATCATTAGCAGTAGGATTAAGACCAGTATGAATAGTAGCAGTCCAACGATTACGTTCATTGAACTTTAATCCTTTTTTCACAATCATAATAGAATAATCAGAATAAGCATTTACATCTCCGATAGTAAGATTAGCAGAGAAAGTAGTAGCAGCTTGATAAACACCTTTAACAAAAGTAAGATGTTTCTTATAAGCTGGAAGAACTACTGGGCCATTTGCTTCACGACCAAGATTAATGTAAAACTTATCGGTAATCTTAGTACCGTCAGCGTCAATATTTTCCTTGTCATTAGCAAGATAAGTAAAAGCAACCGCTCCAGCAGCAAGAGGTAATTTCGCTCCATAAGCGACATTGCCCGCTAACAAAAACTGTCTCATTTTTAATTTAATTTAGAGTTTAACTTTGTTTATCAGCTCCATTAGAAGTAGCACCAATACTAGCAAGATAAATCTGTACTGCACGCATAACTATTTCCATATGTAAATAAGGAGGTAAATCACAATTAACCCAATCTTCTTCTCTATCTTCATCAAATTTAACTTTAGCAGGTTCTTTGATATAAAGATATTTAACTAATTGAGGTTTAACTGTATTATTACGTCCAGTATATATATTAACATCAATACCAGATTCATCTCCAAATATAGTAACTATCGGAGCATCTTTCGCAGCACGATTACAGAAATCTCTTAGCGTTTGACCTAAATCTTCAGCTTCAATAATTCTGCAATCATAAATTGTCTTGCCATTATAACTAACTTGAAAGCCTGTATATAGCATTATTCCGTCGCTATCAATATTAATTTTATAAGGGTCAACTTCTGTTCCACCACCTGTAATATCTCCGTCGTTAACAGTACCCGCTGTGTATAAAGTTCTAAGAGCATTAACAGGACTAATAGAAGCATTTTGTCGAGCAACCTTATCATTATAAGGAACAGGTCCAACGTTTTCTACTATTACATTTCTAGCTTTTTCAATTATAGCAGCATTAAGACAAATATCTATATCTTCCATGAGAATAGCACGAACGGTCTGCATACCCATCTGTTGTGCCAGTTCTCTGAACGTCACGTGCATCTCCCCAATGTTCATAATCAAATGTTTTTAAGTTTATTTTTATAAGCACTAACAAGAGCACTATTGGTAGGATTCTTAAACCATGTAACAGCTTCTTTAACATTAGCACCAATGAACTCACCATCAGGAGTAGTAATATTCTGATTATGAATTGCTCTGATAAATTCTCCACGAGAAATAAGAACCTCAATTAAAGATTTAATAGTAATATCTTTATCATTGCAAAGTTTATTAAACTTAGCAGGTTCATTTGTACTAAATTTATCAAGATGAGATTGTTTATCAACAATATCCATAGCCATACCGTTAGGAATATTAATATTATTAGCAACACAGTATTGAATAAATACAGCATCAAACAAATCACTATTCGTGAGAAGTTTAACATAATTGCCTTTAGCAGAATTAATTTCCTGACGATGTTTAGCAAGACGCTCAGCTTCTCTTTGGTCATCTTTAAAATAGAATCTAATAGATGGGTCAGAATTAATAAGAGCAATATCTTTAGCTACATCTTTATATAATAAACAATGACGATAAATTAAGTAATCATCAAGAACAATAGGATAACCATATTTATACTTTTCACTTTCAAGAAGATTTAACTTAGTAATCTTAGCTTCAAGAGCTTCTCTAAGTTCTTTAACTCCTTTACGGTCACTATTCATATAAGCAGTTTCAATAGCTTCTTCTTCAGCTCTAAAACGAAGATAATCTCGTTTACGATTCCAAAAGAAAGAAATATCAAAAGTCTTACCTAGTTCATCAATTGAAACACTAATATTATTAAGATAAGCCTTAACCCGTGAAATAAAGTTTTCATTATTAGGAGCAAGACCAATTAAAGCAGGAAAATAAGATTCAATCTCACCTTTATTAGAAGAAAGAGTACGAGAACTACGAACACAACTACCAATCTTATCCATTCGTTTAGGTAATGTTTTATCATTAACTCTACGATATAATGAATAATTAGTAACTAAATTAATAGTAATAGTTCGTTTTTCAGTATAAGGTTCATCAAGACTTTCATCTCTAAATCCTACTGTATTAGCAGGCTGTTTATCTACTCCATCCTCTACGGGGGGTATAACCTGTTTATCTGTATTTATATTAGAAGCAGCAGGAGTATTTTCTCCTGCTTTATTAGCTTCATTTACTTTGTTAAAATCCATATCTTAAATAGCTTCTTTTAAATGATTATAATACACATTTCAATAAGAACATCTTAGTAGTGTTATCTACCTGCAAACCAATAGAGCCTTTAACTTCATAACGAGCCATATCAATTTCAGTAGCTGCATGATTAGTATTAGGCAATCCCCAGCAACTAGGAATATCGGTCATACCCTCAATAACTTTAGCTTTATAAGCCTGTCCTTTTTGACGTACTATACGAACATTCTGATTACCTTTATAATTACTCATATCAATCAAAGCAGCTTGATGAGAAGTAATAGGCAAACCGGTAGTAGGATGAATCATACCATTTTGCTTAGCAGCTTCAGCATCAGTACCCTTATCGAAATAAGCATTATGAATAACAGTAATAGTATATCCATCTGGAGTTTTATACTTATTAAAGTAACGTCCATAAGAAAGACCATCACCATTATCTTGAATCATCTTTTCACCAAGAGGAGTAATAAATCCGTTTTCTTTAGCATCAGTTCTGATAGCCATTTCAAAGTCACGAATAAATCCTTTACCACCCATAAGAGCTACATTCTTATCACCATCTTGAGTATCACGGTCAAGAACATCACCGATTGTACGTTCAAGTTTGTTAACAGTCAGAACTTCACCATAAGTATCGTAGTTAGATTCACGACAAATTTCTAACATACCAGCAGTACGAGGAATAGGTTTACCATTATCATGGTCTTTCAAAGGAATAGTACCATCAGGTAAACGGTTATATTCAGACTTCCACAAACGTTCTTCGTTCATTACTCTCATGTGCAAGTTGAACTGTCGCATCTCTTCGTTAATCCAAAGATTAGAAGTACCACCATTATCATTTTGGAATTGATATTGAGTAACAACATTAGCAAGATTACCAGCTATTTCTTTAGAATAACGATAAAACTCAAGTTGAGAAGTCATTCCAGCAGGACCCATAGTATTGCTTCTATTACCTTTAGAATAAGATTCAGAAACAGTAGGAGCACTCATTGCCCAATACATACCTTTAGCCAACCATTGAGGGTCAACATAAGCATCAGGATTAGGAGAAGTAAGTTTCAAAAGATAAGCATAACCATAAGCAGATTCACCTAAGTCTTTCTGAATACGAACTTGAGTAACACCATCGGGAGCAGTAAGACCATGTTGTTCAATAAACCAATGAGTAGAGAAATGAACTTCAAATTCACTACCATTTTTACCCGGTTCAGTAACAGCACTACTAAAGTAAGTTACAAAGTCTGTAAACTTCATACGACCCATAGTTTTCCAAGTCCATTGTACAGTAGCAACATCTTTAATACCACGACTACCTTGACCTTCAGTAATAAAACTTAAAGGAAAACGGTCATCATCCATACCATAATTATAAGTCAGAAAACTATTAATTTCTTCTGGCTTTTGAAGCTGAAGATAAGCGATTGATTCTTCATTAGAATAACCTCTATCTTCATAACGAGTTTGTCCAATAACACGTAATGTTTTCATCTACAAATTTACTATTATGTTAATAACCAAAACGCTCATCTTTCAGAACGTCTTTTTTACTGTCAGGTTTAGTTATTTTAATAGCTCCTTTTGTAGATTTACGTTGACTAGCAGTAAGTTTCAACTTTTTAGCTTCTTTATCAGAAACAGCCATTTCTATCAAACTATCATAACCTTTACCTGTATATTTAAGCCAAGCCTTAAGCAGTTCTTCATCGCGTCTTTCAGCAGGAGATAACTTCATTAAATCATTTTCATAACGAGAAAGTCCTTTATCATCAACTTGATAAACATAATTGAAGAAATCTTCAGGAGTAGTAGAAATCTGTTTACCATTACGTTCAATAATAACAGTTTCGGGAATACGATAACCAGCAATCTGTCGCTTATCAATACATTCTTTAACTCCATTCCAAAATTCCATAAGTTGTTTCTCTTCTTCTGCTTTAACTCGCATAGCTTCTTTAGCATTAGCTTCACGCATTTCGTTATCAGCTTTCTGAAGAGCTTCAAGTTCTTCTTTAGCAACATTGAAAAGTTCATTACTATCTTTAAGATATTGAATATACTTATCAACATTACCACGACGATTAAATTCCTTAAACGCCTCACGAACAATAGCTTCTTGTTGACTTACATTATTTTCATCTACTTCAATACCGCTTCTATCTCGAAGTTCACCAAAGCCTTCAAATGAATTACCATTTGCAACATAATAATTAAGAAAATCACCAACAATAGGATAATCTTCAAATAATTTATTAACACCAGCTTGAGCAAATTCGTCACGTTTTAAATCAATAACGGATTGAATATAACTTGCAACTCCTTGAGGAGTATTATCAAAAGCAACTGGTTTACCATCTTCTGAAGTAACAGAAACACCTACAAGTTCTTGAATTGATTTAACATCAATAGTATTTTCTTCTTTAGTATCTTCTACTTCAAATTCTTTAAGATAAGCAGCAACTTCGTTTTTAGCTTTAAAGATATTACCTTTATCGTCAATAAGATTACCGTCTTTATCAACAGTATATTTATTATCTCCATCTTCGATAATAGTACCTTCTTCTAAACCATGTTCAGCATCAGCGTCATTCGCTTTGTCATTAGGCTTACCCCCCGTGGAGGATGAAGATTGGTTATCTTTATTAGCATTAGAATCACTATTCCCATCTCCATTACCATTATTAGTAATATCATCAATAGAATTACCATCAGCATCTAACTGCCCTGTTTTACCTGTATCAAGGTCTGTAATGTCGTCAGTAGGTTTTCCATCACCATTAGATGTTTCACCATTAAAACCAAAACTATCAAAATTAGGCATAATTCTTTGTTTTTAATTAATTACTATACCACAAATATAAACTATAATAATAATATGAGTTTTACTTGTATCGTTAAAATATGTTCACCTTTAAGCCGATTTGCCGACTAACATACTATTGTTAACTAGGATATTTATTACTGATAACCTAACCTGTCGCTTTCAGAGAAGCCATGTATGAATCAAATTTTATCATAATGATTAATCTATCACGAAATGAATAAAGTGCTTAAAATGAGCTTAAAATGGCTCATGTTATGTAAAGAAAAATGAAAATGGGCTGAACCTACTTTCACAAGCAAGTCCAGCCCTATTATGAACAAAATTTAGAAGTACAGTCGATTATTTACTTTTACTATCATAACGATTTTTATTCGTTTTTGCAATCTTGACTTTATCATCACTTTCTTTAAGTTTAACAGCTAATTCTTTTTCTTTAAGTTGTGCTTCAACAGAAGTCTTTTGAGCATCTAAACTAAGTTTACTACGTTCAAGATTAAGTCTAGCATTTTCCATACGTTCTTCAGCTTGACTCTTTTCAGCATCACTAAGACCATTATCAAAACTCATAATATTAGCATTTGCTTTCATAGCTTCAATCTGACCATCAAGATATTTTTCAACTCTAATTGTTTCTCTATCTTGTTCTGCTTTTCTATCAATCTTAGCAAGTTCAAATTCTTGACGAAGTTGTTCTGTTTGTTGAGAAACACGTTCAACATCAAGTTCATGCTCACGTTGAATATTTTGATACTTATCAATAAGTTTACTAATTTGAGCAACATTATCTCCACGAATAGCAGCATTAGCCATATCCATATTACCATTTTGAGCAGCACTAAATGCAAGTTGTTTATATTGTTCAAGTTTCTCACGTTCTTTAACAGAAGTTTTACAAGTAACAATATAATTAGCAAATATATGACTATTAACATCAAGACTTAAATATCTAATATCGCCATCTTTAGTTTTATAAGAAGTATTAAGACCATCAATCCAAGCAAGTTTAGTATAATCCATTTCAGCTTGATAATCTCGTTCTCTCATTTTATCAAATATAAATTCAATAATAACAGAACCCATACTTCCACGAATAACTGCTTCGTCAGTAACTCCTTTACCAGCACTATTAGCAATCTCACCATAACGTTGTGGAGTCATATCACATTCCATTTTAGCAGTCTGTTCAATCTCTTGAATAAGTTGTCCAAGTTCAGTAATATAATTATTCATTCGACTTTCAAGATAACGAACATTTTGTGCTTTAACAAGATTAGCATCATCTTCATCATCAATATAAAGCACTCCATCAGCAGCCATACGATATATAGTTTCAGCAGGTTTTTTACCAAGAAGAGATTTAGCAATCATAAGAACATTCATCTTATTTTTAGCAATAGCCATTTCTCTATGATAAGAAACTATATTACGAAATACTTGATAAGGAATAACTGTATCTACAATACTAAATCTTCCAAAACCCGGCAAAAGTTCTGCAATACCATTATAAGGAAGTTTACCATTCCTATTGTAAGCAATAGGACGAGCCTTATAAGGATATATGCTTGTAGCACGAGAACCAATTCTAACGCTCTCATAAACTTGTGGACGCCACACCCATTCAATACTAATATCACCACCAGCAGGGTTAAGCTGATAAGTTTCATCAACAATTCTTGTTGTAACAAATGCTCCATTACTATATGTAAGAATACCTTCTTTTATTTCACCTCTCCAAACAGTATGCCAAACTTCAAATAAACCATTATTAGCATCACGAGCCATTATATTAGTGTTCTTAATATGTTGTAAATCATCTTTATTAAATTTACTACATATATCACCAAAATAATACATATACTTATCCCAATTTAAAAGTGCTCTATCGCTAGAAGTAGTAGCACTATATTGATAATATGTATCAAGAGCTTCACGTTCTTTTTCAGAAAGATATTCATAAAATTCATCTATAATTTGTTGTTTAGTTAACATACGACGTTCAGCAAACATATCATAATCTTCTGCAAACATACTATCGTTAGGAACAGGAAAAGCATCTCTAACACTAACAACACGTTTAATTAATTGACTACCTACAACATCTCTATATGTATAACAAGCTCCAAAAGCAACAAATTCAAAATAAGCTCTAGCGTATATAGTAAAAGCATCAGTAAGGTCATCAATAACATTAATTAAATCTTGTCCTTGTGCACTAATATCATCAATAAAATTTTCATTAAATTCTTTAATAAAAGCTTCAATATCAACAGCTTGTTCAGGATTAAATTGTTCAGGATTATTACCTTCATTAACAAACTGCATATAACTTTCTTGTATTTTCTTAGCAACAGCTTGTTCTGCAAGCATCATAATTTGTTTACCAAGTTCAGCATCTCTAGCAAATACAACTTCTGGATTATTAGCTCCAACAATAAAATCATGTGGATTCTTAATATATTCACCAATATATCTTCTAATAATACCTTTCATCATATCATAATTACGCATAGTAGCTGGAAAACGAGTTAGATTTTCATCTTTCTCATTATAAGGATTAAGAGTTTTTCTATAATATTCTCTAGGAATATTACCAAGAAGAATATTAAACTTTTCTTCTACATTAAAATCAGCTTTACAAGCAATACCAGCTTCTATAACGTAATCACAACATTTAGCATACCAATCAACTTCTTGTTTTTCAGCATAACTAACATGCTGATTAGGGAAATCAAGTCTACCAAAATTATACATATCTTTATTTGTTTAATCTTAAAACCATTGTCTATTAAAAATATCTGTTTTATCATTTTCTTCTGTAACTTTCTTACGACTAGCAAGTTCTCGCTTACCTTTAATATCAATAGACTTCCAATATATACCTAAAAGTATAAGACTAGATATACGGTCAAAGTTACCTTCAGCATTAAACTTTTTAAGTTCAAGAATTGTTTGATAATCAAGAAATCTTTCAAAAACATAAATATCTTCTCCAAATTCATTTTTACCAATAACTTCATATAAGAATTCTTTAAGTAGACGAAGACCATCTAGTTTCTTAGGACCACTACCAATATTATAACCATAACTAGTGCTAACTTTTTCTTTAACAGCAGAATCCCAAACATATAAAGGTTCATAACCTAAATATTTAGTAGCTTTCCATTTACGAAAGTTAGAAACAGTTTCACCACGATTTATTTCTACAAGTCCAGTACCAATACAATTATACCATTTACATAAACGATAAAACTTTTCATCAGCTTCTTCTAGTCTTTCAGTACGTCCATAATATGCAGCACATAATTTAGGTTTAAATCCATTACGTTCTCTAGGCATTTCAATAACAAATATACTATTATGAGAATGTCTATCAGTAATTTCTTTTTTATCTTTATCAATACCAACAGGGTCATAAACTGCAACATAAGTACCGGGAAGAATACTTCTTATAAGCCTATCGCCAATATATGTTTCTTCATATTCTGGGGCAAACCAAACTCTTATACAACCATGAGGGTCTTCGTTACCACGTCTAGGAACTCCTTGAATATAATCATAAGTTTTCATATCAGGATTTTCAATTCTTATACGAGCATTAGATTTAAAATAAATCTTTTTAGTTCCATCTTCAAATAGTTCACCATCAGTATAAAACTTATAACTATTATCAACTCTAAGTTTATCTTCAAACTTATTAAGAGCTTCACTACTAAATATATTTTCACTAGCACTACTAAAAGATTCAGCAGGAAATAAAGCACGTTGACCAAGATAATTAAGATATTCTGCAAAAGTCTTAGCAGTTTTTTTCTTTTCAATTCTTTCTCGTGCAGCAAGTTGAAGACCTATTCGTAAATTACTATTTCCATTTTCATCAAAACCTTTAACTCCATCTATTTCTCCTTCAAGACCCCAAGCATAAGATTTAAAAAATCCACAAACTTCATTACGAGCATCATTATCAAAAACATTTTCAAAAGCCATAAATCTAAATGCTCTAGGATTATAAAAGTTTTGTTCAAATATTTGCATATTAGCAGCAGTAGCAGTTCCCCAAGCCATAAGAGTACCAGTAGTACGAGTACCAACAGTCATTGTAGGTTCAGTCACATTCATAAACTCATCAAAGTTTTGCATTGTAGACAACTCTTCAACTTTAATAGTAACAGCATCTTTACCAATAGCACAGTCCGGATTATTATTAGCACTAACACTTAAAAGAGAACTAGACCAACTATCATCAGCTTCAACTCCATTTTTCATACGATAACCAAGTTTAAAACTATCAGTAGTAGGACTAAATATTCCTCTTTTAAATGGAGTTTTTTCTTCAAAGAACTTTAAGTTATTAACAGCAAAGTCACTTAAACCTCCTTGCTTAATCAAATATTTATTATCAGCTGCAACATGAATAACAACTTTATGTTTAGATAAGTTAATTTCATTTGAACTATCAGCAGCCATAATATAAGAAAAACCTCCACGTCGAGTTTTATCAATAATAAGATGCAAACCATTACGTCTACAAAATTCTATAATTTGCCAAGTCCAAAATTGAGCATCAATAAAACTAGGAAAACTATAAATCTTTTTAGCAGTAGCTCCATGTTCAGTAACAATAACAGATGATTCATCTGTACGTTCCATACGAGTATAATTAAGAAAATTATAATGACCACCTGTTATCCAAACATCTTCTATACTTCCATCTGGATTTTGCCAACAAGGAGCAGAAAAACCATTACGTCGTCTATCACATTCTCTACGTCTAAATTGTCTATGAGGAATACTATCAACTTTAAATTGAGTATATTTACCTGTGGCTTGATATGTTCTAGCAGCTTCATTAAAAAGTTCAGTATTAACAAATTTACCAGGTCTAATATTTAAAAGAAAACCACCACTATCTCCAATTAAAAAGTTATTATGAGGGTCATACCATCCACAATCACTAGCTTTCTTATACTTTTTCTCTTTATCAGGTTCTTCAATGTACTCTAGAAAAGGATATTTACCATCAGCCATAATATTTTATTTAACTAGTAAACAAACAATAAAAGCGATAGCGCAAACAGCACCACCGCTTACCAAATATCTATTATTACGTTTAATACGTTCAATAGATTTATTTAAATTATCATTTGTTTTATTACTATTATTAAGATTATATTGTAAAGTTTCAACTTCTTTATGAAGAGCATTATATTTAATCTTATGAAGATTAATTATACTGTCTTGTTCATTAATAATATCTTTATAAAGTTTAGCTTTAATAATTTTAGTATTAGCAACCTTAATCATATTAATAGGAACAAGAACAGTTGTATCAGTAGTGTTGACTCTCCGTGGAACATGCACTATATTATCAATCTCACTCTGACACCAACTTCTTGAATAACTCCCAAGTAGCACTATCATTAAGACTAATAACTTTATCTTCAATATCTTTCTCATGTTCTTTTAATTTATAAACTATACTTTCTCTTTCAGTTATAACTAACTGTATAGAATCAATCCGAACATGATTAATAGCAGTGTCACTTTTATTATATGAATTGGCTTCTACACTAAAACGACTTATTGATAAATACAGAGTAACACATAAATTAATAATCGCTATTATAAATATTGCTATTAACATCTTCTTCATAATTCTATACAGTATTAAGTTAATCTTTTATTTCTATAAGTTTATTAAGTAAATCAAGATTCCATCTACCAGTTTCTTTAAGACCAAGAACTCTTTGAGCCATCTTGATAGCTGCAACTTGACCACAATTCACGTTAGTATCAAATAGTTGTTCAGCAACTCTCTGACTATTAAAATCATCAAGTTCAAATACATCCCAATAACCTATTTTATACTTTTCCCAAACAAGTTTCTGAAGCTGAACATCATTATCAAGTTTAGACTTAAACTCTTTACTACCAACAGTATAATGTTTCTTATAAGAATCAATCATAGTCCAACCTTGCCAAGTAGGATTATATTTACGACTGATACCTCTATAAGTTTCTCCACCAGCATCATCTTTATCGTTTACATAACCACCTTCTTTAATAGATAGTTTTTTAAAAGCATCTCCAAAGTAAGCCATAATTTAATTTATATAAGGATTAGTACAATATCTAAAACAATCAACAGCATCATAATAATCATCTCCATCAAATTCTTTAATTGTAATCCAAAACCAAAGAACTTTAATTTGAACTTTATAAATTACAAATGTAAAATCATCATCAATAAAATGCTCACAACCAATTAGTCTAATATTTTTTCTACGATTAATAATATACATAACTTATTCTTCAAGAGTTCTACGAATCCAACCTCTAAGAAATTTGATATTATTTCCTTTACCAGCAATATCATTATAATATCTAATACGTTCAAGTTTATATTTAGCTACAAAATAATCAGCACTAATTGTAGTATCAGACTTATAAGCATTAAGAGAATCTTGAGTTCTACGAAGTAATTCTTTAGTTAAAACTAATTCATTAACAGCAGTAGAATCAGTAACAGGAACATAACGAATTTCAAGAACTGGAGTAATACGTTTAGTGCATCCACTAGATAAACAAATAGCAAATATAACTAAAACAATAAAACCAATAATTACTCCAATTAAATTATCTTTATTTAATTTCATATAGCAAGTTTAAATTGAGTTTGAACACCACTAGCTTTAATTTGTAATTCTCTATCTTTAAGAACTTTATTAATATCATCACGTAGATAATTCATAGTAAAGAACTTAGTAGTTTCAACAGGATTCTCTTTAATATGATAAAGACCATCAGAAAACCTTTTTGGCATACCATATTCATTAAGTTCAAAATCACTATCAATATGACACAGCCAAATACCTTTAATAGTTAAACCAAGTATATATTCAACAGCAAAAGCATACATACTAAGCTGAAGATTATATATAGCACCATTACAATTAGGAAGATGATTAAGAGGAGCTAAAAGTCGTTCATCTTTATCAACCCAAACATTAGTTTGTTGTGCAGGTCTAACTGTTTTATCTTTCTTATAATAACCACTACTAAATTTTAATCCACCACGATTAGTTTTCCAATCACCTACAACAGCACAATTGGTATCTTCATTAACTAGAAGAATATCAATAGTTCCACTAATTAACCAATCTATAAGAAACATACCAATCTCACTATAAATCTTATATCCTTTTTCAGTGTACATTTTAAACGCATCATAAATAAGAGGATAACGATTATTAGTAAGTTCAATAAAATCTTTAAGATTAAGTAACTTATAACTAGCACCAAAATTTGGTATATCAGCAATAGTAACCATTACACCATCTTCTCGTTTATCAAGATAATTAATAGCTTGTTGAAACATAGATGCTCCTTTAACACCATCTTCAAGACCATTATGAGTATTAGTTCCACGTTCACAAGCTTCTTTAGTAATAGTTGACCATTGTTCCTCTAGTTTCTTCTCACTTATTCCTAGTTCTTTAGACTTCTTTCTCAACCAATAGTTCTTATCGAACTTCGGTTGATATCCATGAAGGATAGTAGTGGTTGAAATATAATCATTACCAAGACTATCGTTATACTTATGTTCTTCTTCATGAAAAATAAGTCTAATATCATTATATCTTTTATCTCTAAGTTCCATATTAACATTATTAAGTTCAACACTAGCTTGGGTACGCTTCGGCACTACGTGCCTACGCTATACTCCCCGTGGAGGATGGAGTAGATTACATCATCTTATTCTTCAATCATACTACTAGTAATTTCAACTCCACCTCTACCAGCAACATTCTCTTGTTCATACAGAAGATTTTCTTCAGCTACATTAAGAGCTTTAATTGTATTTGGAAACTGATTAGCTAAATCATTAATTTGTTTCATATAACCAATAACAACTGGAACATCTTCTAGACTAGCACCATCAGATAATTTGTCATTCAACAACTCATTTAGTTTGCTAGCAGCTAGAGCAACATTATGAATACCACGCTTAATATTAAGTACAGCTTCCATACCTGCACCAGCTTTTTGATTATAATATCTTTTAATAAGTTTCCAAACAAGAATATCAGGTTGATAATTTTTAGGTAAATCAAAGTTTTCAATAGCTTTCTTAAGAGCTTCTTTTTCACTAAGACCTTCTTGTAGACACGGACCTTTAGGGTCACCAAGATAATAAATAACTCCAACTTCTTTAACATACATCTCTTTATTAGGAGATTTATCTCTAGTATAAAGAAGACTAACATCTCTATCAAGAAGTTGTTTAAGTGTAGGAGCTTTTGGCATACCAGTTTCATCTATGGTCAGCATCCAATCCAATTCCAAACCGTTCATATATTTCTTCTACTTCTTCATCAAATTCAATAATTTCAAGTTTACCCATAGCATATAGCCAAAGATTAGCATAAGCAGCACTATGTTTTTTACTTAGTTTAATCCAAATAGGAAGAAGTTTCTTTTTAAATTTAAGTTCAGTCTTAATCTTTTCTTCTTCTTCATAATGTTTTTGCTTTTCTTCTTCCATAACTTTAGCAGTATATTCTTTATACTCTTCTCTAGTCATAGTTTTTCTAGCTTCTTTAAAGTCTTTATAATGACTAATAAGTTTGGAACGATACCAATTCTTTTGAATAGTACCAATATGAGGAATAGCAACACATTTATCTTTTCGTATATTAATACTAGCTTCTTTTTCAAGACTTTCAATAATAGATTTACAAAGTATTCTATCATCACCTTGAAATCCAATATCATCTAATATATTATTTATATCTTTATAAATAAGAATATAATCATCGTCAAAATCTTCATGAGAACTAGTATTAGCAATATTAAAACTAGTATTAGTCTTAAAATCCATAATTGAAAGTTTAAGAACTCTTCTTAAATTACTACTATAAACAAGAACACAAGTACCTATAATTTTAAATTATACATAAGTAGTTTTAAGAAGAGTTCGATTATTTAGACGAAATGGCTAATTAGCTTTTTCAGCAGAATGATAAACAAAAGGATTAATAGCTTTATGTTTATCAGTAATAGCAGCTCTTAAATCATTAATAGCTATAACTTTAAATTCAACAAACCAAACTTTCTGTCCTTTTTTATATCCTTGATTTTGTCCAAAAGTACCAACAGTAATAGAACGAGTTAGTTCAGTATCATTAGTAATATACTTATTAACAAATTGAGGACTAAGAACATTATGTTTAAGATAAAGATGATAACCACGTTCAAGAGTAGAACGGTCAATAATAATCTTATCCATTTGATTCATACCAATAAGTTCAGCATCTTCTTTACTAATCTTAGCAATAATTGGCATAACTTCAACTGTACTTACTTTATTATTAATAACACCAAACAAACTTTCATTTTGGCAAAGAGCAACAACACAATAATGTTTAGCAATAACTACATTAGTAAGAACAGCGTCAAGTGCTTCACTTGTTATTTCGCTGATGTCAGTAGGTATTTGAATACCAAAATCTTTAAATTTACTTTCAACTTTAATCATAATACTAAATTATTTAGTTTTAATAATACTATCAATACCAATAGTTCCAAGTTTAAGTTTACTAGGAATTTTAACTTCTTTTTTATTCCTTTCTCCACTATGAAATTCTCTAGTGTATTTAGGTTTAGTTTCACTTTTATCTTTACCCATAACTTAATTGTTTTTAGCAAATGTAAGAGTTTAGATGAATCTACCAAGAGAAAAACTATTTTTAACATTTACATCATAGAGGATTATATGATTATAAATATGCAAGTCATACTCCCCGTGGAGGATGAAGATAAGCTAGACTTAATCATATTAGTATTGATAATATTAATAGAGATATTAATAATGATTATAGTATTGATTAACTTGATATGATTGATAGTGATTATATCCATCCTCTAAGGGGAGTCTAGCGGAGAGCGAAGCTCGGAGCGGGTCACAGTGAATCTATATAATTATATCTATATAATATATCTTTATAGTAATTATAATACATTGATTATCAATAAGTTATAATACATATTATGTATCATACTGAATACCTAATTCTCCATCAGTATGCAAATTAAGTGGCAAAAATGACTACCTTTGTGCACGAAATCTATTCCATTTTGGAACACATTTCGCTAATTTCCTAGAGTAATATATTTTTATGTTAAACTTAATACTGTTATTGTTATGACTTTTAAAGAAGATTTTAAGCCTAGCAGAGTTTATAATAAACTTGTTATTGATGCTATTAATAAAGATATAGCTAATGATAGAAGTATTATTATACCTAATACTTTTGATATTGATATTAAAAATAATAATAAAAAATATCTATGTGGTACTGGACGTATGGAATGTTTTGATACAGGTAAAATTATTAAAAGATATTATTCTAATGTTGGTATTAATGCTTGGAGAGAAATAGTTGAACTAAGAAGTATAATTCTGCATGAACTTTTTTATTTTATTAATTATACTATTTGTTTTAATTCTAATGTTGTTAAAATTAGTAAGGATTTATTTGATGCTGTTTGTAGAAATGGAATTAGAAGTGGATGTAATAAACGAGATTTTGCTAATGCTATTGTTACATTAGAAAAACTTAATATTATTCGTAGAACAGATAAACGTAGTATGTTTGAAGTTAATCCTAGAGTTATATTTAAAGGAGATATTAATAAATTTCATGAAATTATTACTAAAGGGAATCTTGATGATTCTAAAATAAAACTTGATAATAACGTTAATTATATAGATAGAATAGGATTAGTTAAAGATGATAATTGTATTATAATTAAAAATAAACAAGTATATAAAAGTGAACTTGATTATTTATATGATGATAATGAGAATAATGTAGATAAAGCAAATAATGAAAATAATGAAACTGAAATAATTGAAGCAGAAGAAGTTGATACTGGTAAAATTGATTGGGATTGGTAATAATGAAAGTAAAAGAATTAATAATAATAAAGATGAAGATGATAGCATTAAAAAAGATTATAAATATAATGAAGATAAATGTAATAATAATGATAATGACGATGATGATAATGACGATGATGATAATGACGATTGAAAAATTGAGTGTATTAATGTAACAGTGGGGCTAGTGAGTATAAGGGGTGGGTCATTAAACTAGTCTTGACTACCCCCGTCAAGTTCTAGGAGAAAATAAAGTTCTCACTCTCATTATCAACATTAAATACATTGAGATTATTCATCTCATTACATTACTAACTATTAATACTAATCATTATGAAAACAAACAAACCATTGTTGTTAGTTGCTATCATACTGATGATGCCAGCTATCATACTAGCATTGAAAGTAGAACCAACTAGTGATGAACAGATTACTGCTGTTGTATTTGGAATACTATCGGCTATTGTTAGTTATCTTAGTAGAGATTAATCTCTACTAGATGATATTGCTCATTATCAACATTAAATACTTTGCAGTTGGAACGAAAACAACTGTCAGTAATGCTACTGATTAGCGTAATTAAATACTTAATAGTCGTGCCAGACGTTAAAGATTTAGCACAAGCTGCACAAGGTGCTGCTGCTGCTTCTGAGAGTGTTAATGTAGTTGAACCAACTACTAGTGTTAACCAACCTGTTCAACCTACTGTTGATACAGATAACCAAAGTTCTACGCAAGTGGAAACCATTGATGATGTTGTTAGACGCATCTGTACTGATGGTCATAGTTATGTAATGACTACTGTCATTACTAATATTGATTGTCAAGAACGTACAGGTCGTAATGGCAAGTCTTATCTCAATGCGTTTGTTACTATTGCTAGTCCTGTCAAAGGTGCTCAAAGTATGCCTGATGGTACACATCGAATGGGTATGCTTGGAGCTATTCAGATGCCATTCAATCAGATACTGCTTGTAATGCGCAAAGACAAGTTCTACGGTAGATTTGTCAACTATGTTGGCGAGGCTGCTGAAGCCGGTTTTGCTAGTATGTATTTAACTGGTGTTGCTGTCAAAGTTCTTTGCCAGTTTGTACCTGCTGGTGTACAAGACCGTAATCCGTTTACTCGTAAAGATAATCTTTACAATGTTGTGGATTATGATAGATATGTATATCATGTTGTAGGTATCGAACAGCCTGCTGACCCTGTTCTTGTTGGTGCATATAATGTACTTATCAAGCAGATTATGGACGATGCTCGTGCTGCTATTGCTGCCAAGCGTGAGGCTAAAGCTAAAGCAGCTAGTTTTGTTGCTACTGCAATGAATGATGACGACATTCCATTCTAATGAACATAGTGCTACTGACCTTCGGGTTGGTAGCACTGATGTTATCAACAATAGTTTTGTTGATGCTATCGCTAGTGTTCGACATGGAAATGCTCATTATCGACATTAAATAGATTGCAGTAAACGAACTTAACAGTCTGATAAGACTTATCAATCAAGACCTAGCTGTAAGTTCTGATAAGTCTTATCCTAATATTAAACATCATGAAAGTACATCGTATTATTACTACTATTGAAGTTGAGAATGATAATTCTATAACTTCTATTGAACTTACTAAACTTTATCCTGCTAGTGATTGTATTCTTCTTGCTATTACTAATATAACTACTAATAGTAATGCTGATGATATAACAAAAGTATATGATAGTGTTAATAAGAGCAGACTTGGTATTACTGGTAAATTAAAAAGTATCGCTCGTATTATTAATAATAGTCTTGATAGCTATGATTATAATGTGGTTGCTGATGATAATTCTACTAATGAAACTAATGATGATTTACTCTTATAACATTTTGTTATACTGATATTGGTCATGGAGATTTACTCTTATAACAAAAAGTTATAGAGATGAAATTAGAGGTGACGAGAGGTATTGAATGTGGAGAAAGAGGATATGGAGATGAAAGTGGACATTGTAGAGTTTGTGGAGAATGAGATGGTGGAGTTGAATGTGCTTCAAATAGGGTCAAATTGAGGTTGAATGTGGAGATGAGAATGGTTATGGGAGTGGTGAATGTGGAGATGAGTGTGGAGATGGTCATGCTAAAGGGACTAGTCCTGCTGCTCTTCTTTCTCCTCCTCTTCATCCTATTAATAACACTCCTAATAATCAATCTAAACCTATTGTTCTAACTCCCTCTCTTTCTCTCTTATAACTTCTCGTTATAACTCCATAACTTATCGTTATAACTCCATAACTTTTCATTATAACCACTATAACTATTAGTTATACTATCATCTTCTCAATCTCATTCATTATAACCTTTGGTTATACCATCATCATCAACATTAGTTCTGACATCAGCTTTAGCTCTAGTTTCGTCATGAACTTTATCGTTAAGCCCAGTATTAAGGCTAGTCCTAACAGCACTATCAAGTCTAATAAGACTTTTAGTTATAATGACCAACAGCATTAGTTCTAGCTAATAATAGCACTATTAATACTATCAATATTATAATTACTATTAATACTAGTCATGCTAATATTGCTGGTGGTATTACTAATGATATTCTTAATATTCTTGATATTACTGATTCTCTTTATACTAATGATACTCTTGATACTATTGATATTTATTATACTCATGGTAAGTTAATTCCTATTGCTATAACTATTTTAGTTATTTTAATATAGCTATTGATTATTAGTTAGAATTATAGTATAAATAAATTATAATATATTTGGAGTATTATATTTAATTGTTATATTTGTCGTGTTGTTCAGTAGAGTAATATTGCTACTGATAATAATATTAATCTTAAACTTATAAGTGTTATGGTAAATTTTGATAATGTTACTAGTAATGTTCAATCTAAGCCTAGAAAGAAAACTATGGCTGAAAGTTTAGAAGAAGCTAAACAAGAGGGTAAACTTGTTGTTCCTGAAGAAGATATACAAGTTAATGCTGTTGTTAGTAGTGAAACTGTTCAACCTAAAAATAAAGCTAGGAAGAAGAAACAAAGTAAAGTTCGTAAACAGGAAGAACAAACTAATGCTGTTAGTCAAGCTAATGAAGATAATGACTTTAAAGATGCTAAGACTGATAAACGTGGTGTTCCTGTTGGAATTAATGTTCCTCAACATATTCTTGATGTAGTTTGTATTGTTAAATTCAATGCTGCATTTAGACGTCATACTTCTCTTAATATTCTTCATGCTCTTGAAGATGATGGAAGAATATGTAATTCTAAAGGTGCTTATGTTGACTTCTTATGGAATAAGTTTAGAGTTACTGCTGATGGTGGACTTCGTAGAGAATATAGATATACAGATGATTTATTCATTGATGCTTTAGTTAAGGCTCATGCTGATGTTGCTAGTGATAGTCAGCGAGTTATTGGTATTATGATTGATACTGAAACTGAACTTCATAAAAAGAATAAAGATTCTGAAGCTAGTTAAGTTTATAGTGTAGACTCCCCGTAGAGGATGAGATAGTGCTGTTGAGCTTGTTAAAGCTAATTCTCATTTGTCTGCCATTTTTATCCATTTTGTTTATTGGGTTTGTTATAGTTAATAATGTTGATGATAATCATTCTCTACTCGGAGTTTATTTTATATATAAAGATATGGAAAGAACTGATATTTATTTTGTTGAAGATGATACATATTTCAATAATAATGTTGAAGGTGTTGAAATTCATGCAGAATGTCTAAGTCAAGATTTTGACGATATTGCTTGGGAACCAATAGTTGATGATAGTCCTATTGTTGACCCTGAAAATGATGTTTTTGGTTATTATGATTAAATAAATAAAATTATGGAAAATATTAATATTAAAGTTATTCTTGATGAAGTTTTTGGTAAATCTTGTGATAGTATTACTTGTGATACCTGTAAATATAAAGAAGATTGTACTCTTATTAATAAATTCATTAATGATATTAAAGATAAAGGTTTATCTCCAGACCAATATGTTAGAGGTTTAGTTTTATTTGTATATGTTCTTAAAGAACAAAAATATATTAATGATTTTGGTAAAACTCAAGAAGATATTATTAAACTTGTTACTCAAGATGGATTTGAACTTGATTGGCTTATTAATCGTTGGGATAGTATAATTGAAGATAAAGATATTCTTAAACCTATCATTGCTGTTTTTCCTAAATATGCTAAAGATATGATTATTAAAATTGTTGAAGCTAATACTAAAATTAATAATTTAATTGCTCAACATATTATTAATACTTCTAATGCAGAATATAAGGAAATGATTAAAATGGTTAATCAATCTGTTGATAATAATAAACAGGAGAATAAGTTTAAGAATGTTAGTGATGATGAAATTTACGCTGAACTTAAACGTAGAAAAGCAAATAAATCTACTAAATAATCCCACATAAGTTTTTGATTGTATTTCTAACACTATTGTCTGTGAAGATAATAGTGTTATTTCACTTGCTGATGATGGAGGAATTGAACTCCGAAACTATGATATTGCTATTATCCGTTTTAATTTCTAATTGTAACTTTTGTAATAGTACGGTCTGTGAAGATAGTGCTATTAATATTTATCATAGTCCAAGTGTTATATGTCATATTTGATTTGGTATTAATTATTCTATTATTATTGATTGTGAAATTAGTAATAATATTCGTGTCAAACATTTCGTTTATATGATTTCGTATTTGTAGTTTTGCCTAGTATTGTCTGTGAAGATAGTACTAGGCTTTTTAGTATGTATATTATTAACTTTAAATATATAATTAAAATGGATAATTTTGATTCTTTTATTTTTGATGGTCTATTAGATAGATATATTGAAGAACAAGCTAAGTTTGAAAAAGGACAGGTAGTATATATGGAATATACTTATCAATATCATAATCAAACTAAACTTGGTGTTTGTGTTGGTATTGTGACTGAAGTTGGAATTACTAAAGTTAAACGTACAGTAGGTAATAACAAATACATTGATTATCCTATTGTATATACTGTAGCTCATGCTAAAGGTGTTAGTCATTGTGTTAGTGAATGTAAACTTGGTTCTGTTGCTGAACATATTCTTAAAGAACGTCTTAAACGTAATGGTAAGAATAATGAACAGAATAATGAGCCTGCTGCAAATGACTAGCTATTTACGTTCATGGCACATTCGTAGATATGATTCTTTGCTCTCTGTTGAATTTTCATATATAATCTGATTAATCTATCACGATTAATATTGAGTTCAATACAAGGCAAAAGAACTAGCTAATAAATGTTAAACTAAAAATTTAATACAGTTTTATTATGAATTATGTTGCTTATAAGAATATTGATGGTACTATTACATCTGGATTTAAAGTTAAACTTTATGATATAGTTACTTTGAATGTTGGTTATTGGAAAGATAAACTTGCTATTGTTCTATATATTAATGAAGATAAAAAACAAATTAAAGTTCGTATTATTGAATGTGGTATGAATTTAACTCTTAAAGTTAAAGATGTTCAATTTGTTAATCATAATAATAGAACTGCTGCTCGTTCTTATATTGATTTATGTAATAAACTATCTAAAACCTTTCGTGATAAATATACTGATAAACATTATATAAAAGATAATTGGTTTACTGATAAGTTTATTATTAATGATATAACTGCTGATACTATTGCTAAAGGTATTGGTCAATATATTACTAATATTTATAGCGATAGATATTCTGTTAGTGCTATTATGTGGCTTAGTGATATTAAAGATTATATAGATGCTTTACTTAAATATGGTGATTTTGATTTTGTTGCTAAAGCATTTAAAATCTATAATATTACTGATACTAGATTTGAACTCATTCGTAAACTTTATCATTATTTCTATGATTGAAAATGTTTCTCATTTTATACTTGGTATGATATTTGGTTTATCTGTATATCTTTTTATAAGAATTACCATTGTTAGTAAAAAACTAGATAGACTTATTAGAGATATTAATGATACTCAAAATTGGATTAGAAAGATTCAAATTGATATTTGCGATATTAATAAACAATGGGAAGTTAAAAGAGATAGGGATAGAAATAGACTAGATAGAATTGAAGATAGGATTGGTAAACTTACTAGTGATTTTAATGATATTATTAGAAAGAAAGTTTAATGACTAGCTTGCTTCCATCCTCTACGGGGGGTCGCCACGGAGCGTAGCGTAGTGGCTCTACTAATCTTACTATTATTGAACTTATTATAGTTTTAACTATTAAATATAATTGTTTTATTAATCTTTAAAAATGTAAAGTACTTATGAAAAAGTATGATGAAGTTTCTGTTGTTCGTCAACTTAATAATGTTGACGCTGTTATTGGAATCAATCCTGCTAGTAAAGTTATTAAAGTAGCTAAAAATAGTGCTATTGGTAATGGAACTAGTGGTAAGATTGATTTTCTTTCTCATTATTGTGGTTATCATGTTGAGATTGTTGATGTTATTCAACAACAAAAAGAACGTGATGAAGAAATTGCTGCTAAGAAAGCTGCTAAAAAGGCTGCTCGTAAAGCTAAATTTGCAGAGGATAATACTTTTAAAGGTATTACTCGTGCTGTTGATAAACGTATGCGTACTATTAAAAGAAAGTAGTATGTTATGGTTAGCTTTAAATTCTCATTTGGAGTTGTAGGTAAATCCAAAGAGAAAGGAATAGTCAATAAATATGTTATTATAGTTGCTAAATGTGAAGGTATTATTAGATATATTGATGGTACTTATAAAGTAGAATACAATGGCAAACTATATAGCATTACTGGTGAAAGTTACAGAACTAAAGGAAAGAAAGTTATTTATGCTCGTCGATTAGATAAGTATAATCATAGAATTAAAATTATAAGAGATAGTGAAAATAGAAAAACTGTTGATACTAGATTTTATATTCCTTTTGCTGCTGGACTTATAGCTAAAGGTAAAATTGTTAAAATGCCTTTTGCTAAGGAATTGTTTCATATTACTACGTGTTATAATCGTGGCGATAGTGAATCTACTATTTTAGCTTTTCAAGAATGGAAAGAATATGAAGATAAAGTTAAAAATAATCTTATTGATGTAAACAACGAATTATAATGATTGGTAATCTTAATATTGCTAATAGTAATAGAAAAGATATTAACATTAAGTTTACTAAAGACCAAGAAATAGCTGTGCATGAACTTATTGAGTTTCTTGCACAGCCTTGGGATGATAAGAAATTTATTAATGCTCTTTGTGGTGCTGGAGGTACAGGTAAGACATTTGTTATTAAATATGTTATTAATAATTGCAAATGGTCTGGTGGTGTTATAGGCTGTGCTGCTCCTACACATAAAGCTTGTAGAGTTCTTAGTAATTCTATTGGTGGAAAAGAAGTTAATACTATTCAATCATTATTTGGTTTTAGACTTGATGTTAATATTGAAAATTTTGACCCTGAAAATCCTGCCTTTAATCCTGTTGGAAAAGATAAACTAGATGGTCTTAAAGTTTTAATTATTGATGAAGCTTCTATGCTTAATGCTAAACTTGTTAAGTATATTAGTAATAAATGTAAGAAGCTTCAAATTAAAGTTATAATGCTTGGTGACTCTAGTCAGCTTCCACCTGTTAATGAGAAAACTAGTCAAGCTTTTCTTATTGCTAGTAATACTTATTATCTTAAAGAAGTTGTACGACAAGGAGATAATAACCCTATTAGTAAACTTCTTAAACTTCTTCGAGAAGATATAGATAATAAGAATGGATGGAGATTTCTTGATTATATATCTAAAAATAGACAAGATTATAATGAAGAAACTAAAGGATTTTATGTTTGTGGTCAAACTGAATTTTCTGATTTAATTGATACTTGTTTTAATGATGAAGAATATACTAAAAATATTGATTTGTATCGTATTATAGCTTATACTAATAATCGTGTTGCACAATGGAATAATCATGTTAGGCATATGATTATTAAAGATGCTGATAAGAGCCTTATTACTCGTAATGATTTAATAATGAGTTATACTACTGTTGTTAATGTTTTTAATGATATTATTATAAACAATAGTGAAGAATATATTGTTAAAGATATTGTTGATACAGTTGATAATGATTATGAGTTTAAAGGATTTCTTATTAAGTTTCAAGCTATTCATGGTGGAAGTGTGACTCAACCTTTATTTGTTATTGACCATTATGATAACTATACATTTCAAATGTATTATAAGAAGTTGACTAGTCTTATTGATGATGCTAAAAAAGCTAGTAGTTCTGAACGTGGAAGTAAATGGAAACAGTATTTTGATTTTAAACGTAAATATCTTATAGCTTCTAATATTACGAATAGTAATGGTAAGATTTTATTTAGTAGAGATTTAGATTATGGCTTTGCAATTACTTCTCATAGAGCACAAGGTTCTACTTATAAAAATGTATTTGTAGATATTAATGATATGATTTATGATAAATATGGTCATCCTTATACTAATAGAGATGAAATGCTTCGTAGATTATATGTTGCTTGTTCTCGTGCTAGTAATCAATTAGTATTATCTTATGGCAAGTAAAACTGTTGACGAATATCCTGATTGTGAAAGATGTCCAAATCGTATATTTAATACAGGTAAATATATACAAGGTGGTAGAGGAAGTATTCATGGAGATATTGTTTTCCTATTTCCTAGAGGTGATAGAGCTCATTGTGATGATTATCAATTATTTACTGATATTAGTAATCTTTACGATGCATACTCTGGACGAAATAATACCGAAGATGTTTATATGACTTATAGTGTTAAATGTGCTTGTTCTAATAATTATAATACTTATCTTACTGCTGTTGATAAATGTCGTAATATTCTATGGAAAGAATTAGCTAGAATTAATTATAAATATTTATTTATATTTGGTGATGCTTATCGTAGTATTAGCGATAATCCTATTCCTAGATTTATAGCTACTGGTGGTAAATATGTATTTAGTAATTATTCTCCTCTTATTAAATTTAAAGATGATAATCTTTATCATGTATTTAAACAGCGTTTTGCTGATGATATTAATTGGGTTAATGAAAATAGAAATAATTATGGTATAAACTTTATAAATGATTAATTGTATAGCTTATGATGTCGAAGTATTAAGAAACTTCTTCTCTATTACTTTTGTTAGTATTAATAGCTATCTTAAAATTTTTAAAGATTGTGTTAATAGTAATGGAAAAGCTATTCCTTTAGTTCAAAAACTATCTGTTGAAGAAATTAAAGCTCGTCTTGAAACTGTTGAAAAATATAAATTTTATATAACAGATAAAGACGATAGTCAATTACTTTCTATAATAGGTTATATTAATAAGACTAGATGTTATAAGGATTCTAATGGAACTATTATTCGTACTGACTTGTATGGATTTAATAATTTCAATTATGATAATCTTATGATTGCTGCTTTACTTAGTTTTTATATGCGTACGAATAGTACGAAAGAACTTATTAATAAGTTATATGAAACTAGTAAAACTATTATTTCTAGTCAAGATGATAAAGATAAATTTAGAACTGATTTTTATCTTAATAGTCTTAGAAAATATAAACTACCATTTACAGGTGTTGATGTAATGCGTATATTTGCTCTTAATAAAGCAAGTGTAGTTGTAGATAGTAAAACAGGTGAACGTAAACCTGTTCCTAAAGGTTTAAAGCAAACTTCTATTAATCTTCAATGGTATGAACTTCTAGAATATGAACTTCCTAACATTAATGAAAAAGAAGCTGAATTATATAATGAAATTCCTAATCTTAAAGGAATGAATATTAATCAGCTTAATAAACTAGTAGATAAATGGGATAGATTTATTCTTGATGAATATATTGAACCTATGATGTATTATAATCTTAATGATGTTTTCATTGTAGCTGAAATAGTTCGTCTTTATCCAGAAGAAATTAAATCTCGTTATGCTATTAGTAAAGCTTATGATGTAGATGTTCTTAATTCTAGTCGTAGTAAAACTGCTGATATTCTTTTTGAGAAATTTTATAGTAAATTTAGTGGTCTTGCTCCTGAACAATGGAAAGGTAAGAAAACTGAAAGAACTGCTATGAGTTTTAAAAAAGTTATTTTTCCTTTTATTAAGTTTAAAACTAAAGAACTTCAAGATTTACTTGATAAACTTTATAAAACTACAATTTATAGAGTTAATAAAGATGCCTTTAGTGAGAATGTTAAAATTGGAGATATAACTTATACTCTTGCAACTGGAGGTTTACATAGTCAAGATGTTCCTATGGAGTTATATTCAACTACTCCTTATGGTGATTACTTAACTCCATCCTCCACGGGGGGTAAACCTTTTACCATTTATCATTTTGATGTTGCTAGTTTTTATCCTAGTATAATAGGTGTTCATAAAGTTGCTCCTGCTCATATTGATACAAATGCTTTTTGTAATTTAATTAGTTGGATGAAACAAAAACGTGTTGATGTGAAACATAGCGAAGAAGAATACGTAGATGGAATTGCTAAAGATATTCTTGCTTTAGTTCTAAAGATTGTCATAAATAGTATTTATGGTAAACTTGGATTTGAAAAAGGAGATTTATATGACCGTCTTGCTGTTCTTAAAGTTACTGTTAATGGACAACTTATGCTTCTCATGTTATGCGAAGCTCTTGAACTAGATAATATTCATATTATTAGTGCTAATACTGATGGTATTATGGTAAAAGTTTATGCTAGTCAAGAAGATAAATTTAAAGAAATTACTACTTGGTGGCAAAATATTACTGGAATGCAAGCAGATAGTGATGTTGTTCATAGTCTTATAGCTCGTGATGTTAATAATTATATTACTCAATTTAGGTCTAAAGGTAAACTTAAAATTGAATCTAAAGGTGCTCTTAATCCTATGATGTATTCTCTAGATTTAACTAAAGGTTATTCTATGCCTATTGTTGCTCAAGCTATTGAAAACTATTTTCTTAAGAATAAACCTGTAATGGATACTCTTCAAGAAGCTACTAATATTCTTGACTTTTGTCTTACTCAAAATGTAGGTAGACAATTTCATGTAGAAGAAACTAAGATTGAAAATGGGCAAGTTACTCATGTTGTTTGTCAAAGATATGTTAGATTTTATGTTTCTAATAGAGGTTATATTATTGAGAAAGTTCATAATGATAATGGTTCTCGTAGTAGAATGGCGGCTGGTTCTGTTGTAACGGTTATTAATAGTCTTGATGATAAAGATATTTCTCTTAGAGATATTAATTTTAAATTTTATTATCAAGAAGCTATGAAAGTTATTAATCCTATCAAACTTAAAATTTCTCCTAAAGGTAAAGGTAAAAGTAAAATTAAAAAATATAGTGGTATGTATAATCCTATTTTTAATGAAGATGATTTTGGATGAGAAATATAGTTGAAGAAACTTATGATAGACTAATTAATAAATGGGGTTCTAAAGAATATAAAGGTATTGGAACTATTAATTGTGTTCCACCTGTTGATTATTGTGAAATTATAAGTAGAATTATTAGTCTTATGAGAAATAAGAATGATAATATTAAAATACTTATTGTTACAGATAATTGGAAAAGAAGAACTGAAATTGTTGATGGTCTTAAAAATCATAATATAAATATAGATACTATTAATATTCTTACTCATACTTATGTTAATAGTAGATATAATTATAGTTATGATATTTCTATTGTTGTTGGAGTTAACGAATGGAATTTATCTTGTAATACAGTTTTTAATCATGCTAGATTTAAACTTATGATTCTAACTGAAAAAACTATTGATACTTCTAAGTTAACTAAGATTTATAATAATATTCCACCTATTAATAATATTCTAAATTCTAGTGGTATGCGAGCCATACTCCCCGTAGAGGAACACAGAGAGCAGATTTTATTTACTAGTCAAGAAGATATTACTAATTACGATAAATATACTGAATTTATTACTCAGACTATTCAAGTATTTGGTAATCTTGATAATATTAAATGTGCTCGAAATGGTACTCAAGACGGACGTAGTGCTATGCAATATATTACAGAAATAGCTGAATATAATGGATGGAGTGCTGATATGGATATGACTAATCCTTTTAGTAAACAAATTGATGAATGTTATAATCCTCTTGTTCTTGCTGAACGAGTTAAGACTTTTTATAATATTGTTCGTGAACGTATGCTTATATGTTCTGATAATGTTTGTAAGCTAGAAAGAATAGTTGAAATTATTAAAGATAATCCTGATAAACGATTTCTTATTATTAGTAAGAGAGGTGAATATGCTGCTACTGTAACTAAATATATTAATGATAAATTAGGTGAAATTTGTGGTGATTACCATGATAAGATTGAAGATAAAGTTCTAGTTGATGATAATGGTATTCCTGTTTTGTATAAGACAGGAAGCAAGAAAGGACAGCCAAGAATCGTCAAATCTAAGGCTATTTCCACGCTGAATTTGAAGTCTTTTAATGATGGCTTATTAAGAGTATTATCTATAAAAAATAATTCAACTGACAGCCTAGAAACAAGCGTAGACGAATGGATTTTAACTTCACCTTTATGTGATACAATAGATGAACTTATTTATCGTTATAATAATGTTAATTGTAGTCAATCAAAACTTAAAGTACATAAACTTTATATAGCTGGTACTATTGAGGAAGCAAGTCTTAAAAAGGAAAAGTTATCAGCTAACCATGAAGTTATACAGAATATTAATTCTGATATTAGTGCTCAAAATTTTGATGATATTGTTTGCTAGTATAAATATAATAGTTACATTTGTTGTGTAATCAAAATCGCTCTTTGATAGAATGGACGAAGATAAAGAAGTTAAAGTTAATGATACTACTGTTGCTGTTAGTAATAGTGGTATTGAAAAACAACATGGTGTTCAACATTCTGTTGCTCCATATCAGCTTAATTATATGAGTGAAGCTGAAATTGCAAGTCTTGAAGTATTTATCAAACGTGTTATGCGTAGTGATAAATGTGGTATTAAGTCTGTTGAAGATGGTCTTGCTATTGCAATGAGAGCTAAAGACCTTAGACTTCCATTTTCTACTTGCATTGAACATATTCATGTAGTTCAAGGTAAAACAGGTGTTGATGTTCACATTATTAAGGCATTACTTGTCAAAGGCAGCGTGAGTTGGGAAAAAGTAGATAATTATCGCGCTCTGTACGAATATACAGATGGCTTTAATGCTTATGATGAAGATAAACTTCCATCTGACTGTATTAAGTGTCTTACTCCCAAAGAGGCACAAACTAAAAATGCAGAAGATAAAGACCATGAACATATATATGTTTATCCTGTTAAATACTATAAAGATTATAATGGTAATATATATAAAGAATATCAACTTAATGGTAAGTTTGAAATAGCTACTAATACTGCTGAAGCTAAACAAATTGCTTCTACTGGTAAAGTTCCTGTTTATAGAATACCTGCTGTTCCTATTGATTATATTACTAGTTATCGTTTTTATCGTAAAATTGGAGAACGTAATATGGTTGCTACTGGTGAGTTTACTTATAAAGATGCTATTGTTGCTGGATGTTTTGAAAAAGATACTTATAAGAAATATCCTAAAATAATGATAGGTCATAGAGCATTTATTTATGGTGCTCGTGAAATTGCTAATGATTTAATTATGGGCTGTTTAAGCACAGAAGAATTAAAGACTATGCAAGGTATTGATTTAAGTAATGAAGATATTATTGATATTACTGAAATTCAATAACATAAACAAACTAGAGAAATTATTATTAAACAAAACAGTCGTATGACTGATATTATTCACTTTTAAATTACAAAAATTATGAAAGACTTTAAGAAAGGTTTGAGTTTTGGTATGGGTATTGTTAATGCTGGTCAAAGAGCAGTTAGTGAAGAACCTGAATTGGTAGTTGTTTCTACTCCCGGTAGTTTCCGTATGACTGCCCAAGTTTCTAAAGCTCTCGGCATTGCTCATGGTGAATATGTAATGTTCATTAATAACTGTGCAAATATTGATAATGCTATTATCAATAAAGTACCCGAAGTTGTTGCTTTCTGCGAAGAACAAGGTTTGGATATTGAATCTCCCGAAGCTGCTATGGCTGTTCATGCTGAATTTGATATTTGGGCTTTAGCTAAAGGTATTGCTGAATTAGACAAGAATGGTAATCCTTGCACTACTCGTGTTCGTATGACTAAGAATGATAAGATTAAGTATGTTAATACTTATTTCCAAGAAACTCTTGAAGGTGCTTTATCTTCTTCTAATGAAGAACTTAAAGCTGCTCTTGGTCGTGAAGGTATTACCGAAGATGAACAGAAAGAACTTTTGGTTAGCTGTATTCAAGGTGATGAAGTTGCTAAGATTAAAGGTTCTAAATGTGCTAATACTGCTGCTTTGTCTGGTATTGGTGTAACTCTTAACTTTACTGACTCTAATGTTTGGAAACAGTTGAAAGCTGATATGACTGATGAAGAAGCTACTTCTAAGAATCGTGTTTATACAGTAGACATTGACAACTTGCAAGAAGCTGTTGTTAATAACGGTCATAAAGATATTGTTGTTAAGATTGCAATGCTTACCGAATATAAAGATGAAGAACCTATTCGTATCGGTAAGAAAGCTGAAAAAGAAGAAACTGCTGAATAATCAAATCTTCGTCCTAGAAATATAGTATCTTGAACATAGAGCTGCATTGTTAGTATTGCTAATGGTGCAGCTCTTATTTTATCTAATAATTCTTTTAATTACTTTAATTATGTCGACAGAAAAAGAAATTAAGAATGAAGCTACTGTTGTAGCAAGTGCTGAACAAACTGCTAATGCAGAAGTACAAACTCCTAAAAAACGTAGAGGTAGAGGTATTAATAACGATTTACGTGATGTAACTCGTAAAAAGTTTGATGAACGTACTGATTGTAACAAGGCTAATGGCTTGTTTATTGGTCATCTTGAAGATGTTAAAGTTGATTGGGCTACACTGAAAGATGATGTTCAAGGTATGCCTTCATTTGCTGGTATGAGTATTCCTTATCTTACATTTACTTTTGCTAGTAATCATGAAAATATCAATGAACGTCGTTATGTAACTCAACGTCTTCTTCCTGCTGAAAGTAATGTTGAAACTATTCCCGGCGGTAAAGGTGCTTGGAAAGTTGATAACATTTTCCGCTTTATGAAACATATATATAATGTATTTGTTCTTAAAGGTCGTGATTTAACAGAAGAAGAAATTGATGCTCTTACTTTGCCTTTTGAAGATTTTGATGAAAATATGCAGTATGTACCTGTTGAGGCTGAAGAAGTTATAGCTGGTTATAAGACTGTGTTTGAAAATTATGTTAAATTACTTAACAATAATGGAAAACCTGTTTATAAAGATGTTAAAGGTAAACCTATTACTATTTGGATGAAACTTCTTCGTTTTATTAAGAATGATGGTAAATGGCGCGCTGTTGTTGGAAGTAAATCTTCATTTGGTGATTTAGGATTTCCTACATTTATCAATGATGGAGTTATTGAACTTTATAAAGAACAATCTGCTCCTAGTTTGCATATTGACCCTTATAAAGAAAGTATTGTTTATCAAAAATCTGCCGAACAAGCTAAACAGCCAAATGTTGCTATGCCTGGTGTTGGTGTAATGCCTGGTGTTCAAACTGCTGCTCCTATAAATCCTGTTAGTGGATTTAATGGCGGTGGAGATTTTAGTCCATTTGGTGGCGGTAATGATGCTGCTGGTGCTTTTGTTAATCCAACAGAAGATTTACCATTTTAAAAAATTAAAGTTAGTTAAATAGTTGTATGTAAGAGGATTGGGTACTATTTTAGTATCTAATCCTCTTTTTTTATATGTTCACGATAAAGGTCAAATTAGAAATATTATGAAAAGAAATATTAGTAATACTATTTTAACTAAAGATTATATTTTCTCTAAAGTTAGTCAAATTACTATTTTTAGCACTTATACTGGAATTAGTGTTGAAGATATACAGCATTGTATAGATACAGGAGAATTTATATCTAGTCCTTTTCGTGAAGATACTCATCCTAGTTTTGGTTTTAGATATGATAATAGGAATAAACTTAAAGGAAGAGATTTTGCTGGATATTGGTGGGGAGATTGTATAGATGCTGCTGCAACTGTACTCTCTGAAATTGTTCATAAGCAAATTGATATTTCTATTAAAAGTCAATTTCTATTTGTTCTTAAACATATTGCTTATACTTTTAGAAATATTATTTATGGACAAGATAAAGATGAAAACAATGATTATAGTATTACTAGGGCTATTAGTAATGTACGTAATCATAAACCTATTATTGAACTTGTTACTCGTCCGTGGAATAATTTAGATGCTAAGTATTGGGGACAATTTGGTATTAATCTTAATTTTCTTAATACTCATTTTGTTTATCCTGTTGACCAATTTTATATTAATCGTTCTACTAATCCTATTCCTAAATATTTTTACGATAAAGATAAAACAGATTTATGTTATGGTTATGTTCTTGGACAAGATAAAAGAGGAATAGTTAATGTTAAACTGTATTTTCCAAATAGGAATAAGAAAACTGAAGTTAAATTTATAACTAATAGTAATACTATTGAGGGAGTTATTAATCTTGAATTAGATAATTATGACGTTATTATTATAACTAAATCTACTAAAGATAGATTAAGTCTTGAATGTTATCTAAAGAGTATTAATCATTCCATCCTCTACGGGGGGTCTACCCTTGAATTTAAAACTATTGGTGTTGTTAATATTCCACATGAAACTTATAAACTTCGTCAAATTGAATATGATTGGCTTCGTAGTAAACTTAATCGAAATGGTTTTCTTATTAGCCTTATGGATAATGATAGAACTGGTCTTATGGAAGCTGTGATTCTTAAGAATGATTATGATATTATACCTATTATTATTCCTAAAGAACTTGGCGTTAAAGATTTTGCAGAATTGAGAAGTAGTTATTCTACAAATGTTATTAATGAACTAACTCAGCAAGTTGTTAAATATATAGAAGAGAATTATGGAGAAGAAACTGAATTTACTTGGGATACGGAAGAAAGTAATACTTTGCCATACTAAAAGTTTAGCTGGTGTTACATATACGGTTATGCGTCCAATTACTGAAGAGGATGAACAAAATCTTGATAAATGGGAATGTATTAATGTAGATGGTAAACGTATTAATAAAAAAGATATTTATTGTTATGGAGAAATTAATCTATCTTCTAATGATGACGTTGAATATATCAAAAAGTTTAGCTTACTTGATACTGATAACGGTGGAACTATTCATAGTAATTTTAATTATCAAGAAGGTTATGCTCTTGTTGAAGGAATAGCTAAAACTTATCCTACATTTGATATTATTGAATGGTTTAAATATAATCACTGTCTTATAGGTAAACCAACTCGTATTATTATTTATAAATGTAAGAAAGAAAATCTATGATAATAAAAGGATATGAAGAAAAGCTAGATGATAGAGATATTAGATATATTAATTATGTTATTGATAAATCTACAATGGCTGATGCAATTGAATCTTATATTAAAGATTTAGATTGTACTATTATTTATCCTGATGGTTCTCGTCCTAGACAAACTATTAATTATGGTTATCGTATTACTCTTTCTAGTATTGAATATATTCTTGATAAACTTTATCTTATTCTAGAACATCATCCAGAAAAAGCTCAAAGTTATATTGATTATCGTAATACTATTATTAAAAGAATTATTGATATACATGAAAAAAATCTTGATTTCGAGAGAAGAAACCCAGTACGATATTATAGTAAAGAACCAAGGAAACGCGCTAGAAGTTCTAGCAGAGTTAATCAATCAAAAGATGTCTTTACAGGTCAACCCATTGATGTTAGCACCGATATTGCAAAGGCTATTAAGCCTAAAAAGGAAACGATTGCTCAGCGTAAAGCTAAACTTCTAGGTGGTAAAGCTGTTAGTTTTGCATTTAATGGTTTAAAAATAAGTGAACATAATGAATAAACTTTATCGTAGAAATAACAATGATGTGCCTACTGTTTGGTGGGCTGAACTTGACAGTGGTACTAATAGTATCACTGTTTTTTATGGTCTTGTACGAGGTAATATTCGTAAAGAAGTTTATGCTGTTACTCAAAAAGATGGTCAAAAAGAACTTGAAAGTAGATATAATGATAAGATTAAACAAGGATATACATATCTTAATGAACTTTGTGATATGCAGGGTTTACCCCCCGTGGAGGATGGAGATAATGATACTCTATTTAATTTTCTAAATACTTATCTACCTAAAGACCTTAGTAATGGAAACAGTAATCTTCTACTTCCAATGCTTGCTAAAACGTATAATGGTAATGTTTGGAAAAAAGTCAGTTGTATGTATGGTCAGTATAAGATTAATGGTCTACGTTGTATTGTTACTGCTTATACTCAAAATGATATGTTTAAACCTGTTAGGCTTCGTTTCCAAAGTCGTGAAGGTCTTACTTGGCATACTCTTGGCTATCTTGAAGATTATTTGCTTGCTACTATTAATACAAATATTATTGACGATATGATTAACGGATTTGCAGCACTTGATGGCGAAGTTTATCTTCCCGGTTATACTGTTAATCAAATTAATCATTTTGTTAAAGATGCTAATTGTGTTCAAAATAAACTTCTTCAATTTTGGTGTTATGATATTATGATGGAAGGTGGACAAACTCATAGAAATATATATCGTTATCATATTAAAAGTTCTACTTCTTTTAATAATATTGAAGAACATTATAATAATAAAGAACGATTGATTATTCTTCCTAATATATATATTGATAATGATGATAAAGCTATTAAAGCTAGAAATGAATTTATTAATCTAGGTTTTGAAGGTCTTATACTTCGTAATACCGAAACTGATTATCAATATGGTAGGCGTAGAGCGAATTATATGGAGAAGTTTAAAGGTGTTGCTGAAGGAGATTTTATAATTCTTGATATTTATAAAGAAAAGAAACGTGATTTACCTATTCTTCTTTGTAAAAATGATATTAATGATGAAAAATTTGAAACTCGTTTAAGTGTTAGTCATATTGTTCAACAAGAAGTTTTATTCGATTCTCAATCTTATATTGGTAGAACTGTTCATATAGAATATGGCGAACGAAGTGGCGTTGCTAGAGTTCCATTTCATATTAAAACTGTTGTTATAAATGGAGATACTAGATTATAATGTAATTAGAAATAATAATTTTGATAGAACTAAATCTTATTTTAGTTGTTATTATAAATCTATTATTCTGTTTACTGATTATGATGCTAAAAGTTATAATTTTGCTGTTAGATATAATGATATAACTAAAAGTAATGAACTTTATGTGATTTTATATAATGATAATAGAATTAATAATAGTGTTCCTATTATTCGAGATGCTAATACTGGATTTAAGTTATATATTCCTAATATAGTTATTAGACTTCTCGATACAAGATTGCGTAATGCTTTTGTTGTGTCTAAAGATGATTTTAATATTAATGTTAAGTTTGTAGAAGGACGTAATGATTTTTGTATTATTTATCATATAGATATTGAATAAGGTGAAGCCTAGTACACAATATGATGTGCTAGGCTTTTCTGTTTTACATGGGTGTAAAATTGTATATGACACGCTCGTAGACATGATTCTTTTTGCCTGTATTCAATTTTATATATCAGAATGATTAATCTATCACGATAAAATTTGCGTGTCATGGTGAGCCTTAAAATGCGTCATTCTCACTATGATATTTAACATTAAATTCAGTATCATATTTACTAGTAAATTCCTATTATATTTTTATATTTATCTTGATAAACAAAAACAAATTACTATGAGTATTAATAAAGTTTCTATTGTTGGTATTAAAGGATTTAAAGGAAGTGGTAAAGATACAGTTGCTTCTATGATTAGTTATATTCTTCATGATGGTATTATGAAAGCTAATTATGATACTTGGCTTCTTTATCATAAAAATGATTTTATCGAAAATGATGAAATAATTATTCATTTTGCTGATAAACTTAAAGATGATATTGCTGCATTTTGTAATATTGACCGTAAACTTCTTGATAGACAAGATATTAAAGAAGAAAATTATTATAATTTTAAAACTGGTATTGTTTCTACTAATATCAAAGATGCATATAGAGTTATTAATAATATAGGGGAAATTAATTATGATAATTTATCTTCACTTCTTTCTTTAAATAATAATATTTCTATTAAAATTAGAGTTCTTCTCCAATATTATGGTACTAATGTTATTAGAAATCATTTTTGGCATAATGCTTTTGTTCATTATACTATTAATAAAGCATTTGATATTAGAAATAAACTAGGTCAATGTATTATTGCTGATGCTAGATTTGATAATGAATGTAATGTTATTAAAGTATGTGGTGGAAAAATAATAAGAGTAGATAGAAGAGTTAATAATGATAATCATGAAAGTGAACAAATAAAAATTTGTGATGATGATTATGTTATTGATAATACTGGTACTCTTGTTGGTCTTTTCTATAAAGTTCTTAAATTTGTAACTGATTATATGGTATGAAATTACATCCTATTTTTGGTATAAATGCTCTTGCTAGAGTTTGTATATGTTGTGGTAAAGTTATTGGTTATACTCCACTTGGAAATTCTGTTGAAGAAGATGCTAGTAAGAGTAAACAAATAGCTGAAGCTATTGTATGTAAAGAATGTATAGATAAACTTGATAGTGAAACTTGCTTTATAGCTTGTGACATGGATAAAGATAATTATATAACTGCTACTTATGATACTTTATGGATTAGAAATAAAGGTCTTAAAGAGTTTTTTAAAGAGCTTGATTCTATACAACCTATTAATATTATACCTAAAGAACATTTTTATAGTATATTTGGAAATGTAGTTAAAGATTTTTATAATAATCAAGAAGATGAAAATAATTGAACCTAAAGTTAAACTTTGGCAACAAGGAAATGATGCTAAAGCTCATGTTGCTAGATGTGCAAGAGTTTGTTATGGTAGAGAAACAGGTAATGATGAAGCTACTATTAAACGACTTATTAATGATGAACATTGGAGTATGTTTCGTCATGGAACTTATTATATAATAGCTAATGATAGTGATAAAACTTTAGAAACTATTGTTATTAATTATGCTAATACTATTGGTTTTAGTTATCATTATGAAAAACATGTTTATTATATAACTGTTAATGGTAATTGGGTTTTAGACCATAAAACACAATTTGGTTATCTATCTAAATATATTGTTCCTATTGAAGATTTTTGTAATACTGAAATAGGATTTCATATGATGAGATATACTTTTTGTGTTGATACACAAATTAGCACTTCTCGTGAATTAAATCGTGTTAGTCCTAATAATATTGCTGAAAAATCAACTCGATATGTATATGAAGATGGGAATATTTGTCGTCCTCATTGGATGACTGATGAAGAAGTAGATTATTTAAATAATGAACCTATTTTTGAAGAATGGTGCAATTCTCATAAAAAAACATCTATTTATATAAATAGTTGTAATGATTCTTTTAATAAATATAAACTTCTTGTAGATATTGGTATGCATCGTCAAGATGCTCGTGGTGTTCTTCCTCTTGATACTGCTACTAGATGTGTTTATACATATTCTATTGATGAATGGAGAGCTATTATTGACCTACGTTATTATGGAACTACTGGTAAACCTCATCCTAATGCTAAGCTTATAGCTGGTATGATTAGAAATAATTTAATGGAACTTGGATATGACTTCAGAGATTTATAAACTTAAACACTTTCATGTTGAAAATTATAGTGGTACTAATTTCACTGATGATTTAAATGATGGTGAAGAATTTCTTTATACTACAATTAGGTGTAAAGATGATAAAGAAGTAACACTTTTATGTAAATATGTTAAAAATAAACATATTGGAAATTGTCCTAATTGTATATTTAATAAGTATCTTTGTTATGGTCTTTTATGTAATATTGTTGTTCTTAAAGTAATTAAAGATGAAGAAAAGTAAGCGTTATATTAAAAAGCAAAATAATAAACCTCTTATTAATAAGAAAGTTTTAGCTAAAGTTATTAGAGAAAGTAATATTTGTAAACATGCTATTAAAGAACTTAAACTTGCTGGATATGGTAATGGAGAAGGTGGTCCAAATGATTGGATGTATCAACAAGTAATTGAAGCTGTTGCTGTATTTGCTTCTCATGGTAATAGTGGTAGTTCTGATCCTTGGGAAATTAATCTTGTTCAAAGACTATGTGATTGGGATATTATTAGTCCTCTTAAATTTACTGATGATGAATGGTGTCAAATAAGTTCTGATGGTACTTGTCAAAACAGACGTAAATCTGATGTATTTAAAGAACCAAATGGTAGTATTCATTATAATGAAGCTTTTACTAAACGAGCTACTAGTAGATATAGTTTTGCTACTAAAGAATGGACTGAAAATAAAAATCCTATTTGTTGGAGTGGTGGATTATTTGAACATAAAGATAATGTTCTTACCGGTAGATATTTTAGTATTTGTCTTTTACAGCAACATGATATTAACAAAGGATGGATGCCTAAACCTACACAAATCATTGATTGTGTTGAAGTAGAAATATCTCCTGATAATTGGATTATGGCTGTTGATATTAATAATATTGATTTAATTAAACTTGATATTATTTATAATATTCAATGGGAAGAATGTTCTTGTTTAAGAGGTATTCGTCTTGAAGATGTTACTGTTGAACTTGAAAAAGAAGCGTATGAAGAAATGAGACATAATTAATAAATTATTAACTATTTAAATATTAAAGTTATGGGAAGAAAATTTTATGGTTTTAATAATCGTTTTAGAACTACTAAAAATACAGAAGCTATTGTATTTGAAAATGGCGGATTTGTTGGTAATCTTGGTTTAGTAAAAAAACTATGGAAAAATATACTGAAGCTATTTATAAATATAGAACTAATACAGGTAAAATGACTGCTAGTGATTATACTCATTTATTTGGTTATTTAAATCCTTATTATCGTTCTGCTTATAATATACCTAAACGTAGAAAATAATGGCAAGTATTTATAATATTACTACTGAACTTGAGGATATATTTCTTGAGTTAGAAGAAAATGGAGGTGAATTAACTCCCGAACTTGAAGAACGCCTTGCTATTACACAAAATAATCTTAAATCTAAACTTGATGGTTATCGTAAAGCATATACTGTACTTAATCTTGAAGCTGAATCTTGTAAAAAAGAAGAGCAACGATTAGCTGTTCTTCGTAAAACTAAAGAAAACAATGCTGAAAGACTTAAAGGAGTTATGCTTGATGCTGTTATTGCTTATGGAGATTTAGGTAAGTCTGGTAATAAAGTTATTAATTTAGTTGATAGTAAACTCTATACTAAGAATAGTAAATGTGTTGAGATTGATGAAAATCTTAATCAAATATTTATTGATTTAGTTCTTGAACATTTACAATCTCTTTGGGATAATGATATGATTGATAGTAATTTCTCATTTAGTAGAGATGTTCTTCTTGAACAAATTAATGATAAATTTACTGAAAGATATCCTGAACAATCTGCTAGACTTAGAGAAGAAACTGGAGGTTATTTTACGCTTGATGATTTAGATTGTATTAAAGTTAAATTTGAAATTGAAAAACCTATTGGTGATTTAGCTAATAAAATTAATTTTGATTTACTTAATACTTTCTTTAATCATCAACATGAAATGACTAGAAGTAGCAGTGTTAATAAAACTACTATGAAGAATATTCTTAATGATGGTAGAGATATTAGTATAGCTAAATTTGTTGAAAATACTAGTCTTATTATTAAATAATTTGGTTATACTCCCCGTAGAGAACAGAATTAAGTTCATCCTCCACGGGGAGTCAACACTACTAATCTTGCTAATTATGGAACTAGAAGAAAAAGTAAAAGAATTAATAAAATGGTATATGGATACTTATGGTGTTAATAAAGACCAAGCTGTTAGAGATATTGAAAGTGTTATGTTACGTATAAGTCATAAATAATATGTATAAAGTAAAAGGTAAACCTTGGGCTTATTCTGGTGCTATTGATGTATCAGATTGTGCTACTGCTAAAGAAGTTATGCTTAAAGCTGGACTTAATTTTAATGTAGCTAAATGTGAACTAGTTGGTAAAATGCCTATTAAACTTACTGGAACTGATGAAGAACTTGACCGAATTATTAAAGAACAAAAAGAAGGCGCTCATGTTTTTGGTACTGACATTTATCGTAAGTGTGATAACGCCTTTGCTACCTATCGTACTGATTACAATATTCCTTTAGGTGTTGTTAAAAGTAAATATACTATTGTACAAAACAATGATGCTTTTAATTTCTTTGATGACGCTATTGGTAAAAATTCTGCTATTTGGCAAACTGCTGGATTTTGGGGAAATGGTGAGAGAATATTTGTAAGTGCTAAACTTCCTAATAATATTCTTGTTAAAGGTGACCCTGTTGAAAATTATCTAGTATTTACTAATACTCATGATGGTAGTGGTGGAGTTAAGATTTTATTTACTCCTATTAGAGTTATTTGTCAAAATACTCTTAATGCTGCTATTCGTACTAGTAGTAATTATGTTAGTTTTCGACATACAACTAGTGTTCATAATAAGATTTCTGTTGCACAAGAAATACTTGGAATTAGTAAAATTAAATCTGAAGAATTTGGTCAATATTGTAATTTACTTGCTAATATTAAAGTTACTGATGAAGATGTAATTCAATTTATTGGAGAAAATCTTCTTACTAGTGATGAAATTCAACGTCTAAAAGATACAGGACATACTATTAAAGATATTGCTTATCGTAGTGGTTTAGCTTTAACTGATAGTAAAATAAGTAGTAGAAAAATGAATGTTATTTCTGATACTTATAGTTATTATTTTGATGGTCCAGGTCAAAGAGATATTCTTGGTACAGCTTGGGGTGCAGTTAATGCTATTAGTGGATATTATTCTAATATAGATAATATTGAAGGTACTAAGCGATTTGATAGTATTTGTTATGGTGATAAATCAAGAAAAATAGAAAATGCTTTTGAACTTGCAGAAGCTCTTTAATTTAATAATTTAATTATATATGGAAGTAAAAGTATTTAAACTGAAAGAAATTAAACTTCTTAGTGGAGATGTTGTAGATGTAGAACAGTATTGTAATGTTCAACCTATTTTACCTGCTTATGGTAAAGAAGGTGATGCTTGTATGGATGTTTATCCTATTCATTATGAATATGATAGAGATAAAGATAGACATATTTATCATACAGGTTTAGCGTTTAATATTGGAGATGATGCTAATGGTGAACCTAATGAAATGTCTTTACGTCCTAGAAGTAACCTTACTAAATCTGATTTTTATATGCCTAATGCTCCTGGTACTCTTGATTGGGGCTATCGTGGAGAACTTCTTATTATTTTTAAGAATCGTACTTCTAGAGATTTAGTTCATGCTGTATCTACTCTTATTGAAATAGTTGATAAACTTAGAGAACATATGCATTTACCTGATAGTATGGTTGGTAATGATAGAATTAAACTTAATAATGTTAGAGCTACAACTACTAATATTCTTGGTAAAATTTCTACTCCGCCATATAATTGTGATGGTAAAGATAGATGTTGTCAACTTATTATTAATAGTGCTGAACGTATTAGTTGGAAAGAAGTTGAATCTATTGAAGAATTAGGAGAAAGTGAACGTGGAAACAAAGGATTTGGAGAAGGAACCGGTGGAGGAGCTAAAGCTTAAAGTTGGTGCTCGTTATATTCATAATAAAACATCTAATGAATATATAATTATTAGTATTACTAAAATGAAACATCCAGATACAGGTGAATGGATTCCTGCTGTTATTTATAAACTTAATGGGCTTGAACCTTTATGGTGTAGAAGTGTTGAAAGTTTTAAAAGTCATTTTAGTGATGCTAAAGTTGAAGGTAATGAAGTTTATCTATGAAAAAGTTAATCTTGTTTTATTTACCTGATTGTAATGTTAGTAAACTTTTTGAAGAAAGGCTTCATAAAGCTCTTGCTCTATCTGAGTTTGCCGGTAGGTTTAATCTTATTAGGTATAATCTATATACTGATACTGGTAGACAAGAAGCGCGTAGCGCTGGTATTAGTGATGCTCCTACTGCTTATTGTGATGGTGATATTCTACATGGTGTGCAAAGCGATTACACTATTAGAAAGTATCTTCGCAAGCTGCTAGGAAAGTCATAGATATGATTCTTTTGCCCTACATTGAATTTTAATTGTTATTGTGATTAATCTATCACGATATGAATATCATTCAATGTGGGGCTTTAAAATAGCTAATTTTATAAATTCTCATTATATTATACGAATACTATGGTTAAAATTGAATTTTATTATAAAAGTGCTGATAAAGATAAAACAGAAGCTATGAGAGAAACTATTGATATAGCTTTATTTGGTACTAATGTTCAATGTAATTTTAAAAATCTTCCTGACCATCTTATTCTTGAAGATATGATACTTGAAAAGGCTGTTGCTGGTAAGAATATTACTGAATATCCTACTTGTATTATATATCGAGATGATACAGAATATAAACGATATAGTAATTCTGTTACTTGGGAAGAACTTCGTAATGATATTAATTATCTTACTGGAGATGAACCTACAAGACAAACAAATAATATATTTGTTGAAGCGTTTATTGATGAACATGATTGTATAACTCGTGCTAAGTGTGCTGATGCTATTGCTTGGATGTGGAAATATCAAAATACTAAAGTAGAATATATTCAAACTAATATTGATAATCCTAACAAATTTGCTGTTGTAATTAAAGATAGTTGGAGAACTTATGCTACTTATGTATATTCTGATAGTCTTACTACTGAAATGATTAAGAATACTCTTCTTAGAGTTCCTAATACTATTAAAGAAGCTGTTAAAAATAATGCTATTGTGTTATGATACGTATTGATTGTTTTACTAGAGATGGTTGTGACGCTTGTAAAATAGCAATTAAAAATATAACTGATGCTATTAATGAAGCTAATTGTGATATTACTCTTAATATTCGTAATACAAATCTAGATGATATTCTAAGAAAAGAAATTACTAAATTTCCTACTACTGTTATTACTAAAGTCGATAATGATTATAAAAGAAAAGAATTAGCTCGATTTGAAGGTAGTTTTCCTAGTGATTATATTAAAGATATTATTAATAAACTTGAAAAAGAATAAACTATGACAGTTAAAGAACTTATAGAAATGCTTAAAACTTGCGATGAAGAATCAATAGTATATATTGATTATAATGATGATATTAATTCTATTAATGAAGTATGTGATTATAGTAATAATTGTGGAGAAGTTATAATAGTTAGTGATTAATTAAATTTTAAAGCTATGACAGTTAAAGAACTTATAGATAAACTTCAACAATTTGATGAAGATAAACTTGTTTTAGTTGAAGATGCTGAATATAAAGAATTTCAGGCTATTGATGTTGAACCGGTAGATGATAGATTTGTAATAATTACTACTACTATTAAATAAATAATTAAATTTTAAAATTATGGCTAAATTTATTGGTGTTAAAATGATTGAAGCTGTTCCTATGACAGCTCGCGAAGCAAATGACAAAGGTCATAAAATTGGTAATCATTCTTTTGAAGAAGATGGTTATGAAGTAACTTATCCAGATGGATATAAATCTTGGAGTCCTGCTAAAGAGTTTGAGAAAGCTTATTATAAACTTGAAGACCCTGCTGGAGATGTTCTTAAAGAAAATGATATTAAGAGATTTATTAAAGATATTGAAAATGTAAAAGTTGGTACTAAAACAACTAATACTACTCTTACTTGTCTTACTGGATTTGAAGTTCATGGTCAAGCAGCTTGTGTAAAACCTGAAAACTTTGATTTAAATGTTGGTGCTAATTATGCTCAAATTAAAGCTGAAGATAAAATTTGGGAAGGTCTTGGATTTGTTCTTCAATGGGCTAAATATGGACTAAAGAAGTAAATAGTATTAATGCTAATGGTTTATATGTTATACTTAAAGCTAGCTCTAATAGAGCTGGCTTTATTTAATTTAATGGTTAGCTTGGAACCGCTACGAGTGCTACGCACTCTTCGCTATACTCCCCGTAGAGGATGGAACGGTAGTTATGCTAGTAATATTAATATAGTTATTAATGATAATGATTATATTGATTGAATAAATACTAGTCTATTCCATCCTCTACGGGGAGTTGAGCGTAGCGAAGCGGAGCGTTCTACTAATCCTTAAACTTATAGTCGTTGGCATGACTGAAACCTCGGTAGATAAGCTAGTCTTACTACTGAGGTTTATTTTTATCTTATTATTAAACTTAAACATATTATAATTATGGTTGCATTTATTGTTCTTCTTGGTATTATATTTGGTGGTGTTAAACTATTAGCTGTTGCTAATAATATTAGTGATAATGAAGCTATGGATAAATATAGTGGAAAACTATTTGTTATTGGTATTATAGTTTTTGTTATTCTTATGTGTGTTATTGGTAATAATGATGATGGTTTTAATTAAGATATTACTAATGGACAAGCTTCTTATCGTATATATCTTAGATAGGGTTAACATTTTTTGTTGTTGATAATCAAGTAGTTATAAAAATATTTACTGCCCTTTAGAGGCATATTTAACATAATTTTTATGAGAAACTATGCTCCATATAGGCATATTTTTTGTACATTTGTTGAAGTTAAAAGTAAATATAATGTTGAATTTAAAAATGATTTTATGGCTACTTATCGTTTTAATACTAAACTTATTAAAAAGTTTGTTGATGCTCAAAAAGAACGTATTGCTGAAGTTGCTAGTAATATAGCTCCAACTGTTTATGATACTAACAAAACAGTTGAGGTTATGGATACTATGCAAATTATTTCTATTACTAATACTACTTATAATATTAATAAGTTAGGTATTAAAGGTAGAGATTATGTAGGAGTTGCGATGGAAATTCTTGATAAAGAACGTTATTTTAATGAAGCTACTCTACATTTATTTAATTATATATGTAGAAATTTAGCTTATATGAGTAATGTTATTGAATTTACTGAAAGTGCTATAACTGAATATTATGGGATTAAATCACATACATTTTATAAAGCACTTCAAACTCTTTATACAGCAAATGTTATTAAACCTACTACTCGTAAATCTGTTTATATAGTTAATCATAATTATATATTTAGAGGTAATTATACAGAGTTTATACAATTATATAAAGAAATGTATAATGATAAAGATGTTATTGTAAATGAAGATGGAAAAATAGTTCTTGATTATTAAGTTATTAATGATAAAATAAATAGGGCTTGTCTAGGTAGTGATACCATAGGCAAGCCCTTATTTTTTACTAGATTCAAGTCCAGCTTATTCAAATATATCTTTAGCTATATCTTTATAAGGTATAATACTAAGTATATTTTCATCAAGTTTATAATAACTATTATTATTAGGTAAATCAAGAACACGATTAATACTACGAATAACAGGTATATTACGTATAGCCATAACTTCAAACTTGTTCATACCTTTATATCTACCAGTAGTATATTCCTCTGTGAAATCTTCTTCAATAAGGAATCTAGCAGCCATAGCAGTAGTACCAAGTAAGTCATTAATAGTTTGTCCAATAGCAACAGGACTAGACCATAATTTTTTACCTTCAGCATAAGCTCCAAATGGAGTAAATGAAGCAGCTTCAGAAGCAAGACGGTCAGCATGATAAAGCATAAGATTATAAATAATACCTTCATCATCATCACCTCCCATACCAGTTATAGCAATTGCTCCAATAATAGCAGCACCTACATAAAGTAAATCACCTAAATTACGTCTAATATTTGCTTTTTCATGTTCAGGAAGAAGTTCATAATTAAGTTTGAAATTAACAGCAAATGAAAGCAAATTCTTACCATAAGTTTGGAATGCTTTAAGAACATCACTCACATTATTAACTTCTCCTACGTTAGTTTCTTTAAATGGAATAGTCAAATAATCATAAAAACTAGTATAACTACCTTTTTCAATAGTACCTAGAGTTTCATTATAATAACCATTCCAACGATAACGTTTCTTAAAACCGGGATAAAGATGTTTATGATATTGCATAACCATACCACCCCACCAATGTTGTTCTATATTAGCAGAACCAAGTTTATCATAAACACCATGAACTTTCTTATTTACTTCACGAACTTTATCAATAAATTTAGCATATTCTTTAAGAGTAAGTTTACTATCAGATTTTATTTGAGCAATTCCATCTTTAAGTTCAAATTGATTATAAATATCTGGAAGTTTAGCAAACTTTTTATCAATATTCTTAATAAGTTCTTTACGCTTAGCTATATATTCTCTTTGTTGTTCTTCATTAAGATAAGTTTTAACAAAATCAAATATAGGATTAGCTTTAAATAGATTATATTTAGCTCGTTTTTTATTATCAGCTTTAGCTTCATCCATGAACTTATTGAATTGTTCAAGAAGAGCTTGGTTCTCCTCTCCACGGGGAGTATTTATTACTGACATAAGAGCGTCTTGTTCAGCTTTACGATGATACATCTCTTTACTCATTATATCATAACCACCTCTACCATTATCAACAAGTCTATGAGATTTAAGCATAGCAAATAACATAACATTTTGCATATAATGCTCACCAACAGATTGAGGGCTAAATAATAATCCACGAACTCTACGAATATTTTCTTTAAGACATTCAGCAGTGCTAACTTCAGTTACTCTATCAAAATCGACTACATGACTAAGTTTAATAATAGCATCTTGAATAGTACTACTATTTTCACTATACATATTAGCCATATAACTAACTGTTCCTTTAACCCATTCAGATTTACCAGCTTCCCAATCTTTAAGATTAATATATTCACCAGCAGCTCTTTCCATAAATATGTTACTAGAACCAGTAAGAACGTTAGCTATACCACCAGTAATATTCATCATCATATATTTACTACCAGCAATGTTTTGAGCAAGAGAACCAAGTTTAACTAAATTAGGAGTTTTATTATCTTTATATTGTTCAAATACAAGACGACGTATAAAACTTCTAAGATGTTCACTAGTTCTAGTTTGTTGTTCTTGTTTATATTCAATTTCACCACCAGCACTAGCTTCTCTATTTTCAGTTATACTACCTTTATAATTTATATCATAAGCAGTATTACTAGTAATAATTTGGTCGGCAGTATAAAGAAGATTTTTAACTGTTTTAATAGCATTATATCTATTACTTTCAATTAAGAAACTATTAAATACTTCTTCCCAATTACGATTAAGAATATCATTATGAATTTTATTATTCTTTTCAATAATCTCATCTCTAGCTTTAATAGCAGCAGCTTTACGTTTACTAAATTCCTCATCACTTTCATTAGGCTCTTTAAATTTAGGTATAGTAGGAAGTTGTTGTGTATCTTTATTAGCTAATTGAGATAATCTAGGATTAGGAATATCATAATCTTTATCAAAAGTTAAATCTTCATTATTTCTCCATCCAGTATTATTAGGAACATTAGCAGTCCAACCAAGAAAACTAAGAGCTTGTTCAAAGTAATCTTTAACAGTCATATCTTTAGATTTAGGTAAAGCTGGAAGATAACCCATATCAACATATCTCTTATTACTATTAGTAAAACAATACTTTTTCATAAGTTCATTTACTTTATTCATAAGTTCAAGTTGATACTCATTAAGATTAGTATAAACAGTATTATCATATCCAGTTCCTACTTTATACTTATTAACAAAACTACTATATTCTGGATTAATAAGTTCTTCTTTAGGAGTAATATGCATTTGATTAATACGTGGTTCATAATTACCAACAACAGCTGAACCATCATCTTTAATCATTTGCATAGTAGTCCAAATACGAATAGGTTTAATAGTACGAGTATATGGGTCAAAATAATGATTATCTCTATACCATTGTTTATATTCAACACTATCAATACCATATTTGTCAAGAACTTCTCTTTCTTTTATATAGTAATATTGAGTAGTAGTTTCTCTAGTTCTCTTTTGAAGAATATTAATTGCAGCAGTTCTATCAATATCAGTCCATTTATCTAAATCTTTAGGTTTAATAATACCATAAATAGTTCGATTAGGTCTTTCTGCAATAGTTCCATTTTCTTCAACTTGTTCACTAAATACTTCTAACCATTTATCATAATATTTTTTACCTTTAGCAAAAGCTCTATTTTTATCAAGTTCATATTGTTTCCAATTATAAGTAACATCACATTCACTTTCAATAAATTCAGCAACACGTTTTGCTTTAGCTTTATCAGTACTCTTTTCACCTCTAGTAATTTCATTAAATACTTCAAAACCAGTCTTGAGTTGTTCTAAATCTTCTTGACTAATATCAGCAGTATTAAGAGTTCTAGTAGCATTATCAAAATATTTTTCAAGTATTTTATTAATAGCTTCTCCTACATTAATTTCTTCTTCACTCTTAGATTTATTACCTGTAAGATAATTATAGAAATCAGCACGATAAATTCTAAGTTCATCTTCAGCAGAACGAATAATACCAACATAAGGCATACCATTGCCTTTAGTATATTTATATTTTCTAACTGTTTCAGCTTTTATAAGAGCTGCACGTTCTTCAGGTATTTTACGTCCATCAACTACATTAAATTCATCTTTAGCTTGAAATTCTTTAATAGCAAGATTAAGAACGCTATTACCTTTATTAGCATCTTTAAGTTCTTCAAATGCCCAATTTAAATCTTCTATATCTTTAATATCAAGAATATATCTAGTATTCTTACGAATCCATTCTTTAGCTTCTTTATATTCAGGAACTTTCATAAGTTCTTCCATACTAATAAGAAGATTACCATTAGCATCACGTTGACTTTCATATTTACTAATAATAGAAAGTTGTTCTTTAAGTTTAGAATCAAATCCTTCTTTAGCTTGCTTATCATAGAACATTTCTTTAACTTTACGAATATTAGTTTGATAAGCACGAAGTCTTTCAGCTACATTTAAATCATGACCAATCTTTTTATTACCATCTTCATCGTAAAGACTAGTAAGACTATCCATTTGAACATATATACGTCCAAATTCTTCATCTTGACTTTGTGTAGTAACATTATCAGTAGCTTGGCTTAGAATATCTCGTATTCTACTATTAAGTCTTTTATATTCAGCAAATTCTTTAGGAATACCATCATCTCCTTTTTTAAGTCCTAATAAACTTCTTTCAAGATTTATAATATAAGTAGAATATTCAATAGTAACATCATTACCATCTTCATCTTGAACCGTAATTGGTTTAAGCTGATGAATAGTAGTCATATCAATAAATTTAGCTTTATTAGATAGAGCAATAAGATGTTCAACACTATTTATACCAAATTTTTGTTCAGCTTCAATAGCAGCATCTCTATATTTCTTCATCTTTTCTTCCCAAATAGGATTATTAGGTTGAATTAATCTACCGTCATCATCAATTATACTATTAAGACTAACAGATTTACCAGCTTTAGCAGCTCTAGTCTTAAGCTCTTTAAGATAATTTCTAAAGTCATTAGATTCTTTAATACCATTAAGACGACCTTCTTCAACAGTACCCATTACATCTTTAAGTATATTTTGCAACACAAAGTTACGATTAGCACGAATATCTTGTATCCAATAGTCCATAAATCCAGTATCTCCATAAGCATCAAATTCTTTCATAAGACCGCTTATATAATTAGGATTAGTAGTGCGTAATTGAATCCATCTTTCAAACCAATCTTTTCTAGCAGAATGCACAGTAGTATTAGAATCAACTTGATTAACTAGTTTCTGAATCTTTCTAATATTCTCTTTAGTTTTATCATCAAGATTTGTACTATCAATATCAATTTCGCTAATAAGTTTATATTTATTCTTAAATATATTAGCACTAAGAATAACATCTAAGAAACGATTTTGAAGTTGTTCATCTTTAAGAACTTTACTAATAACATCTTTATCGTTAATAGGTTTATCAATACCGTCAATTTTAATAAAACGATTAATATCGTTAAGAATATTATTAGCTTCAACATCTATATAATTAGCTATAACTGATAATGAAAATTCAGAATTATCAGAAAGACTACTACTATCAAGATAGTTAATTTTAGCATTATTCAGAGCATTAAGAACATTTTGAGCAGCAGGTTGTCCATGACGAACAGCTCTTGAAATAACTAAACTAGCATTTTTAGCAAATCTACCAATAGGAGTTTGGTCATCAATACTACTATATCTATCAGTATTACTAGTAACTCTATCTATTTCATTTTCATTAATTTTAATAAACAATCCAAGTTTACTATCTTCAATATTAGGATATTTAGCTTTATATTGTTTTAAATCATCGCTTAAATTAATAGCAGTAGTTCCATTAATGTTAAGATAAAATTTATCATTAATAGTATATATAGTATTATTCTCAAAAGGAGTATTCATAAAAGGCTGGAAATACTCATCAGAAATATATTTACCATATAGTTCAGGAACTTCTTTATAATCTTTATTTACAGCTTCATTAATGTTATCTTTAATACCATCAATAAATTTATCTCTTTTTTCTTGTTGAGTAAGACCTTTATAAAGAAGAACAGATAAAGGTTTATGAATGTTATTATTAGCTATAATACTTGGCTCAATACTATTATAAGTTTCAAATGATTCAAGTCTATCAATAGGATAATAAGCTAAAGTTCCATCATAAGTTCCTTTAATATATAAATTTCTATTAATTCTAATAGCATTAATAGCATCTCCATTTCTTATTATTCCTACATTATCAAGATTTTCTTGGCCATTAAAAGTAATAATACCACTACGTTTTAGACTATAATTAATTTTATTATTAGTAAGTCTTTTAAATGTATAACTAGGACAATTAAAACTATTATAATTCTTACGAATAAAACCAATTATATCTTCAACATTATCTTTATCAATAAGACCATAACTATTAATACCTTTCATAGCTATATCTCCAATAGCTATTCCATTATCGCTCAATCCTCTAAGGGGAGTATTACTTATAAGTCTACTAATATTTCTAGTTCTAAATTTATGACCTTCAACAATAAAAGCATATTTAACTAAATCAAGAGCTGTAAGTTTAATAAGAGGATTGGGATGATTCCAAGCTCTATCAAACAATCTATGGGCTTCATCATTAGTAATATCACCTTGTATGTAATTAATATATTGAATATTTACATTACGACGATTATTTCTTTCATCATTAGCAACTATTTCAATATGTTCAAATACACTACCATCTTGACTAAAATTACGTTTAATCCAATCAACTTTCTGAGCAGGAGTAAGTCTAGCAAATACATCAATTTCAGTTTGTGTAGGTTCAAATATATTTTTAACTACAACATCATCAGTTTTAATATTAACTAATGTACCACTAACTCTACCAACTTCTAAAGCTCTAGATTGACCAGTACCATATTCTTTAATGAATTTAGGGTGAACAAAATTACCATTAACAATAGTAACAGGTAAATTAAGATAAGAACTACCATTATTACCTACTTCTAGTTTATTAATAAGATAATCTTTATAATCATTATATAACTTTTCAGTCATTATTCCACCTTTAGTCCATTCTGCTATTCTATATACATAATCAATAAATATAGGATTAGCAGTTTCAAATACTTGTTGAGTAGCTTTAACACTAAGAGCAGTACTCATTTGTAAAAATGCAGCTAAACTAGGATAACTACTTTTAGATATATCTGATTTAATAAACGCATCTATACCACCACTAATATCAGGAAAGACACTTTCTAACAGCAAGGTTTGACCCCCCGTAGAGAATGGAGCATAAATATTACTATTTTCAATAACAATTCTAGCATCTCTAAATACTTTATCACTAGCATAAAAACTTTGTTTAGCACCATATTTATCAGCACTAAGAATATTAAGATTATTACTTATATCCTGTCCGATTGAGTTTAACCGATTGAATTGTGCTAGAACATAAAGGTCAAATAAAGCCTGCTGAACGCCATTCATTTCCCCTCTAAGACGAGATTTATATGCGTCTGATGAAAAGATAAGGTCAGGTGATGAAAATGCGTCAGAAACGCTTAAATTGAATAATTTCTTGAAAGTTTCATCATAACTTTCATTAATAATATCAATTAGCTTTTTACGTCCAGCAAAATTAACTTTTTCACCAAAACCAAGATTATGAGCAACTTCTCTAATAGCTTCAGTAAGAGGATTTTTAGTACCTTCTGCAAGAACACTATTAGTTTCTTTCCATTTACGAACTAGTATATCAATAGCAGGTTGCCACATAAATCCAATAGCAGTATCATAATTACTTCCAAAATCAACAATAGTTTTAAAAGCATTAAACGTATAAGTATTTTCATTATGTATAGCTCCCTCTTTCATAACATCAAGAATATGGGCAGTAGTCTGAGAACTATAAGGATTAATCAAATAGCCATCAACATTCTTATCATCTTCAGACCAACCAAAATTCTTATGAGTAATACGAATATGTTTATTACCAATAGTTTCAACATTTTCTTTACCATATCTATTAACAGCTTCTTGCTCACTAATCACATCAGTAGTGTACATAACTTTAATACCTTCACTATGATTAGCTTTAGTAACATTACCAATACTCATAAAAGTATCTCGATTAACACTAATACCTTTAAGTTTAATACCAGAAGTAGCAGCATCAAACCAATCAAGTTGAGTAAAGAAATCACTAGGAGCAACAGTTGTTTTATTAGCACCAACTATTTCTGCATAAGTTTCATTAGCTTCTTTGACATTTTCAAAATTAGAAGTAGTAGTATTTTCTTCAAATGCAGCAGGATTATTAAGTATATCAATAAATGATTGAATAATAGCATTAGTTCTAGCAGCCTGACTACTTGTATCCTCCACGGGGAGTTTTAAGTATGATTCGTAAGACTTAAGTCCACCATCATTAGCAATTTTTTCAACAACTTTAAGATTGCCATTATAACCTTCAAGAGTAGCATTAATAGCATCTTCGCTATTTTTTAAAGAAGCTCTAATATTACCTTGTTTATTATAAGTCTTACCAAGAATTTTACGACTAGCTTTATCTACATTATCTTTAACATAATTAATATATCCTACTTCATTTTTAGTATATCTAGCATGAGTAATTTCAGTTGGAATACCTTTAACAAGATTAAATGTTTTAGACATACCATAAACACTATCAACGTCAAAGTCAGAACCAGTTTGAGTAACCCATTCATCAGGAACAACAACGGTACTACCATAAGCATCAGGAAGAAACTCTTTAACATACATAATACATATAGATTGCTTACCTTCAGTAGGAATACGATAACCAATCATAGTACGTAAGCTAT
>ERZ772858.143-NODE-143-length-96156-cov-13.748952_pt1 | contig 96156 bp, 80 predicted proteins | sample MGYA00512136_ERZ772858 | MGnify/ENA primary metagenome ERZ772858 (study PRJEB29015, sample SAMEA2737726) | human gut metagenome | biome: human gut; feature: human-associated habitat; material: faeces | place: China | collected 2012 ...
GTGGCGGCCGCAGCGGCGGCGGACGCCTTCAAGAAATCGCGACGCTTCATGCCCTTGTCCAATAGAGCCATGAACATCACCCTCCTCTTCTCGTGTCTTCTCTGACAGCTCGAATCATACGGAGGGCACCCCTTCCATAGGTAATGCTTATATTGTAATCTTGTAAATGCTTGAAAGGCATGCAGGATGTGCCAGACCCAATCTCGCCTGGCGTAATAGACGCGGACAGCGCGGCAGCCGAGCACGCCGGGGAATCGAAGGGGGAACCATGGAACTGAGAACGCTCCGCTATTTCGTCACCGTCGTCCGCGAGGGCTCCATCACCGCGGCGGCCAAGTCATTGCACGTCACCCAGCCGACGCTCTCGCGCCAGCTGGCCGCTTTGGAAGACGAGCTGGGGCACCTTCTGTATCAGCGCAACCGCAAAGGCATCGAGCTCACCGAGCAGGGCGTCATCCTGCGCCGCTACGCCGAGTCCATCCTCGCTTTGGCTGACAAGGCCGAGGAGGAGATCGCCCTTCCCACCCATTCCATCGCCGGTAAGGTGCACATCGCCGCCGGCGAGACCCAGGCCATGGAGCTTGTCGCCGAGGCCATGAAGCGCACGAGCGCCGCCTACCCCGGCATCACCTTCGAGCTGTACAGCGGCACCTCGGCCGACCTCATGGACAACTTCGTCCGCGGCTTCTACGACTTCCTTCTGGAATGCGAGCTGCGCAGCCATGTGGACATGCACACCTTGCGCCTACCCCACACCGACACGTGGGGTCTCCTTGTCCGCCGCGACAACCCCCTGGCAGCAAAGGCGGCCGTCATGCCCGAGGACCTGCTGGACCAGCCGCTCATCAGCTCGCGCCAAGGCGTGAAGGTGGGCGTGCTCGGCCAATGGCTGGGAGACTTGGCCGACGAGATGGACGTGCGCGCCACCTACAACCTGCCACTGAACGCCAAGTTCCTCGTGCGGCAGGGCATCGGCAGCGCGTTCACCTATCGCGGCCTGTTCGAGGCCAACGAGCTGAGCGACTTGGCTTTCGTACCGCTGTCCCCCACCCTGGAATCCACCCAGGGCCTCGTCTGGCGCAAGACCCTCCCCACCCGCCAAGCCCAAGCTTTTTTGGATACGTTGAAGGGCCTCTGCGCCGAGCGCGATTTCGAAAATCCGCCGGCAGATGCCAGTTGAGGGCAGAAATGGCGCGACGCGCCTTCCCAACGCCGGCCATTTCAAGGTTGAACTGGCATTTTCAACCATTTCGGCCCTGAACTGGCACCTTCCATCGGCCATTTCTGCGTCGAAGTGGCATTAGCCCGCCCGAATGCTGAAGACTCCGAAGTTCGCCGGCTCGTTTAGCAGCCGAAGAGCTCCTCCGTCTTTTCCATGCGCTCGATGATCGGCACGTCGAAGGGGCAGCGGGGCTCGCAGTCGCCGCAGGCGATGCAGGCGCCGGCCGTGACGTCAATGGCCTTGTAGTGGGCCGCCACCGAGGCGGGCACCTCGCCCGCCATCTCGGCCAGGTCGGCGAACTTGTTGGAAAGCGCGATGTTGATGCCCACCGTGCATGGAGCGCAGTGGCCGCAGTAGGTGCACTGGCCCATATAGGCGTGCTTGGGCGCCCCGGCCAGCACGCTCGCATAGTCGCGCTCGGCGGCGGTGGCGCCCTCGTAGGCCAAGGCCTCTTCCAACTGTTCCACGATTTCCACGCCCACCATGACGCTCGCCACCGCCGGGCGGGTCAGCGCGTAGTGGATGCACTGCACCGGCGTGAGCGCCACCCCGAAGGGCGACGCGTCGGCGAAAAGCAGGCGCCCGCCCGCGTAGCCCTTCATCACCGTGAGGGCCACATCCTTCTCCTCGGCCCGGGCGTACAGGCGAGCGCGCACGGGTTCGATGCCATCGCCGGCCACGTTCTCGTAGTCGCCGAACAGATCTTCCAAATCCTCGGAAGCCGGCATCATGTCGAAGGCCGGGTTCAGCGAGAACATGATGACCTCGATCTCCGGCTCGTCACAGGCGAGCAGCGCCACTTCGGGATTGTGGGTGGAAAGGCCTACGTGCCCGATCTTGCCGGCGGCCAAAAGCTCGCGCACGTATTCGATGAAGGGGCCGTCCATGATGGCGCGGAACTCGTCGCAGGCGTCCACGTAGTGGATCATGCCCAGTTCGACGTGATCGGTGCGCAAGCGCTCCAGCAAGTCCTCGAAGGCCGGGCGCACCTGGTCCAGCTCGCGGGTGCGCACGTACTGGCCGTCCTGCCAGGTGCTGCCGATGTGCCCCTGGATGATCCACTGATCTCGCGTCGGCTCAAGCGCCTCGCCGAGGGCCGAGCGCACCGCCGGATCGCTCATCCAGCAGTCCACGATGTTCACGCCAGCCGCAGCGCCCCGGGCAACCATGGCGTTCACCTCGGCCTGCTCCATCTTGCCGATCCACTCGGCGCCGAACCCGATAACGCTCGCCTCCAGGCCCGTGCGACCCAATTTCCGATACTCCATGGCACACCTCTCTTCTTCGCAAACCCTATGCTGCCGTGACGTTCTTCTTCGACCGTCTTGCCTTATCGCGACCTTCTCATTCCCCGCTTCCCCATTAAAGCATTTAGAGCTAACTCCAAGGAAAGGGAACTCCGTGAAGCCCTTCTGCATTCTCGGCCATTGACACCTTCTCGGAAGACGGCGGGCGTACACTGGCGCCATCAGGCCGGCTGCGGCCGCAGGCAGGCATTTCGGCCGCTCATTTGATCGGTCGCCTACGCCGCGACGCCCGTGCACGCCGACCATTCATCTAGCGCTGAAGGAGGCGCCCATGCTGAACCATTTCTGCAAGAAACCGCTTTGGGAGTGCACGCAAACCCTGGCCGCCGTGGCCCAGGGCCGCCAACCCGCCGACACGGTGATCACGGGCGCGCGGCTCGTGAACGTGTGCACGGCCGAAGTGCAAGACGACATCGACGTGGCCATCGCGGAGGGCCGCATCGCCTACGTGGGCCAAAGCGCCGCCCATTGCATCGGCGAGGGCACCCGCGTCATTGACGCTGCCGGCCAGGTGATCGCGCCGGGCTTCCTGGACGGGCACATCCACGTAGAGTCCTCCATGATCGGCGCCGGCGAGTACGCCCGGGCCGTCATCCCCCACGGCACGGTGGGCATTTACTGGGACCCGCACGAGGTGTGCAACGTGCTCGGCCTTGAAGGCGTGCAGGTGATGATGGAGGACGCCGCGCGCACGCCGCTGAAGGCCATGGTGACCACGCCTTCCTGCGTGCCGGCCGTGCCCGGCTTCGAGGACACCGGTGCTGCCGTGGGCCCCGCCGAGATCGCGGATTCCATGACCTGGGACGGCGTGGTGGGCCTCGGCGAGATGATGAACTTCCCCGGTATCCTGGCGGGCACCGATCACGCCCACGGCGAGCTGGCCGCCACCCTCGCCGCCGACAAGGTGGTCACGGGCCACTACTCCATTCCTGAGACCGACCAGGGGCTGAACGCGTATATCGCCAGCGGCGTGCGCTGCTGCCACGAGTCGACCCGCGCCGAGGACGCGCTCGCGAAGATGCGCCTCGGGCAGTACGCCCAGCTGCGCTACGGCTCGGCGTGGCTCGATCTGCCGAACCTGGCGGCCGCCATCACCGAGACCGGCATCGACACGCGCTTCGCGAACCTCATCTCCGACGACACGCACCCGCACACGCTCGTGGCCAATGGGCACCTCGACTACATCCTGCGCAAGGCCGTGGAATGCGGCATTGATGTGGTGCGCGCCATCCAGATGATGACCATCAACACCGCCACCTGCTTCCGCATGGACAACGAGCTGGGCTCCATCACCCCGGGCAAGTGCGCTGACATCGTGTTTCTGGACAACCTGGAGGATTTGAACGTCACCCGCGTGCTCATCGACGGCGACATGGTAGCCGAAAACGGCGCGTGCACCTTCCCGCTTGCGCCCTTCGAATACCCGGCCTGGGTGACCCACTCCATGCATTTGGGACGCGCCATCACGCCCGAGACGTTCCGCGTGGAAGCGCCGGCCGATGCCGCCGACGGCGATGCGGTATGCGTGCGCGTCATAGAGGTGCTGCCCGGCTCGGTGCCCGACCGCGAGGTTCGCGCCGCGCTCACCGTGGCGGACGGCGCCTTGGAAAGCGACCTTGACCAGGACGTTCTGAAGACCTTCGTCTTCGAGCGCCATCACGAGACGGGCACCTTCGGCGTCGGCTTCACCAAGGGCTTCGGCATCAAGCGCGGCGCCATGGCCTCCACCGTGGCTCACGACGCCCACAACCTGCTCGTGGTGGGCACCAACGATGCGGACATGGCGCTGGCGGCCAACACGCTCGCCGAGGTAGGCGGCGGCATGGTCGTCGTGGCCGACGGCGAGGTGCTCGGCCTCGTAGAACTGCCCATCGCCGGCCTCATGAACGACCTGGACGCCCCTGCCATGAGCGAGAAGGTGCATCATCTGGAAAAGACCTGGGCCGAGATCGGCTGCACCATGCCCTCCCCCTTCATGACCATGGCGCTCATTCCGCTCGCCTGCCTGCCGGAACTGCGCCTCACCAATCGCGGCCTGGTGGACTGCACCACCTTCCAATTCGTCGACTTGGTGGTGGACGAAGGCTAACCGCGCAACGCGCCATTACCCCACGCAACGGGGGCGGCTCCTCTTGGTCGGAGCCGCCCCCGTTAAAGCGCATCCGTATCCAGCACCACCGTGAAGGGCCCGTGGTTCACAAGCGCCACGTCCATCATGGCGCCGAACTCCCCCGTCGCCACGGTGAAGCCGTCAGTCCGGGCCAGCTCGGCGAAGTACTCGTACAGCCACCGGGCGATGGCCGGGTCGGCCGCGTCCGTGAACGAGGGGCGATTCCCCTTGCGGCAATTCGCGTACAGCGTGAACTGGCTCACCACGAGCACTTCCCCACCCACATCGGCCAGGCTTAGGTTCGTCTTTCCCTGGGCATCTTCGAAAACGCGCAGCTTGGCAATCTTGCGCCACAGCCGCTCCGCCTCGTCCTCGGTGTCCCCATGGCCCACGCCCAGAAGGATGACGTACCCCTTCCTAATGGCACCGACCGCGCGCCCCTCCACCGTCACCGACGCCTCGCTCACGCACTGCACTACCGCCCGCATAGACCTTCCCTCCCGCTTCCGAATCTTTCCACACGCCCTGGCTTACTCCAGACAATTTCGCTCTCATTATTTTGACGGATTTTGCGTTTGTTAGCCATAGAACTCGCTGCTCGGCGCCTCGAGAATCCCTCATTCCTGAATCGCAATCGATGAATTATCGTTTTGCGCTTATTTCCGCTAATCCTCACGCCCATTCAGAACCTTTTTCTGCTAACAATCGAAAAATCCACCGAATAATGTGTCTCCGCTTTTTCCGAGCCTTTTATTCCTTGAGATGTGCATCGGTGAGATAGACAATTGTCGGACGGCATGCGGGGTGGTATGTTCTAACGCGGTAGGTGGTTTCGGCGAGACGGCAGCGCATCCGCAGAAGCAACGCATGCGCTGCCAACTCGCCGCGATAGCAACAAAAGGAACAATCCCGTGATCATTGGAATTACGACGACGCTGAACGAGGCCGATGGCTTTCAGCGCGTGAATGTGGAATACATCAACCGCGTGGCAGCTACCGGGGCCGTGCCCATTCTCCTCACCCCCATCGCCGGGGGCGCCGAGGCAAACCGAGAGCACGCCCGCCACGTCATCGAGCTGGTGGACGGCCTGCTCATCACCGGAGGCGGCGACGTGCATCCGCGCTACTACGTGCCCGACCCGGCCAAGAATCGCGATGCGCTGGGCCTGGATGACCTTGCGGCCATGGGCTGCGGCTCCTCCTCCCACTGCCGCTCCACAGGAGCAAAAGTTCCCTTCTGCGGCCATTATGTGCCCGACCGCACCTTCGAAGAGGCCATGGACGGCACCTCGGCCGTGGAAACGGTGGAGTCCCTGGACGGTCGCGACGTGCTGTCCGCCACGGGACGCCCGCCCATTCCCTGCCTGGACGGCTTGCTCGCCGTCTGCGAGGATCGCGACGGTTTCGAGCTGGAGCTTGCTCGCCTCGCCCACGAGCGCAGCCTGCCCACCTTGGGCATCTGCCGCGGCATGCAGGTCATGAACGTGGCCCTCGGCGGCAGCCTCTACCGCGACCTGTACAACTGCGGCGTCACCGAAAAGCAGCATCGCCAGAACCCGCCCTATTACGGCATATCCCACAAGGTCACCATCGCCAAGGGCAGCTTGCTGGAATCGGTGGTGAGCGCATCGGGGGATTTCGAGGTGAACTCCATGCACCACCAGGGCGTCGACCACGTGGCCCCCGCCCTGCTTGTCGCCGCCCGTTCCGAGGATCGGGTGGTGGAAGCTGTGGAGGATCCTGCGAAGCCCTTCTTCCTGGGCGTTCAGTGGCATCCGGAGTATCTCGACCGCCATCACGGCCTGTTCAACGCCTTGGCCGCCGCAGCCCACCACCGCGACGCGCAGAGCTCATAACTTTCCGCTTGCAAAAACTTTTCTCTATTTGGTCACAAAGTCGAGTTTTGAACTCCCAAAGCAGCGATTTGCCCTACTATCCAGTGAATCTGGACAGCCATTAGTGTCGCAATTAATACTATTCGACTAATTCAGACACGTTCGCCTTAGGCACTGACGCGCGAGGAGTTCAGAACTCGATTTTGTGACCATTTTTTCTAAAATTCTTGCAAGGAGCCCATGGAGCCACGCGATAAAAAGCAGGACGTCTTTCTCCCATTCCCCGAGCCTCTGCGCGAGGGGGTCATTCTCGCGCGGCCGAATCGGCTCATCATGGACGTCGACTTCGGAACCGCCGACGAACAGGGCGAGCCTGCGGGCATCGTGCGCTGCCATTGCCCGGTGGTGTCGCGTATTGGCGGCCTGGACCTGGCGGGGCGCCCGTGCCTCGTGTCCGACTCCCACAGCCCCAAGCGCAAGATGCCGCTCACGGTGGAGGCCTACTCGCTGCAGCAGCCGGACGATCCCGACAAGCACTGGATCGGCATCAACCAGAACGCGTCGAACCGCTACGTGGAGCACTTCCTGCGCGAAGGTGCTTTCGCGACCATAACCGGTCCCGTTCGCACGGTGCGCCGCGAGGTGCCCTTGGGCGACTCGCGCCTCGATTTCCTCGTGAACGACGACTTGTATTTGGAAGTGAAGACGCCGCTCGTGCAGATGCAGACGGACATCCCGGCTTACGTGCCGCGCCTACCCGAAGCGCCCTTCAGCTCCACCGAGCGCTCCCTGCGCCATTTGCGCGAGTTGGCCGCATCGCTGGCCGACCACGAACGGGCCGCGATCCTCTACTGTCTCTACTACGACAACTTCGGGTTCCGCTTCTACCACGGCACCACCTACGAGGAGGTGCTCGCCACCGTGGACGCCTGCCGCGCCGCCGGTGTGGAACTGTGGCAGGCCGATTTCAAGGTGACCCCCGCAGGCGTGGCCCTTAAGCGCTATTACGAACTAGAGGAGTGGTAGACGCTTCAGCTGCCCGGTGCCCTGGCTGGCGCCAACCCTACCGACGACAGGCTACGCCGCTCATTGCCGAAATTTCGCCAGGCTCTGCTCTGGCAGCCGAAGCCCAATCGACACCCGACCGGCCTACTTGTCGCCCGCAGCCCCCTCCGCCGCGCCAACCGTCGCCTCCATGCGGGCGGCGGCGTGGTCGGGCACGTAGCCGCGGTCATCCGGCACGAAGAAGATGAACACGAGCGAGCTTATCAGGAGGAAGAACGGGTAGAACAGAAATGGCATGATCTGGAAAGCCGACACCTGAAAGCCCAGCTCCGTGCAGGCCGAGATGGCCACGAGCATCTGGGCGCCGTAGGGGATGACTCCCTGGAACACACAGGAGAACGTGTCCAGGATGGAGGCCGTCTTGCGCCTTGAGACGTTGTACGTCTCGGCCATCTCGTGGGCGATGGGGTTCGCCATCACGATGGCCACGGTGTTGTTAGCGGTGGCGATGTCCATGGCGCCCACGAGCAGCCCCATGCCGAGCTGGCCGCCCTTCCGGCTGCGGAACAGGCGCTTGATGCCGTTCAACAGAGCCACGAAGCCGCCGTTCTCGCGAATGAGCGCGCAGATGGCACTCACGAGCACCGCCACCATAGTCGTCTCGAACATGCCGGCGGCGCCGGTGCCCATGTTGCCGAGCAGATCGGTGGCGGCCACGGCGCCCTCGGCCACCACAATGATAGAGCCGGACAGAATGCCGAGCAAAAGCACGATGAACACGTTGATGCCCACAATGCCGCCCACGAGAACGATGAGGTACGGGATGAGCTCCAGCAGGTTGTAATCGTTTTGCACCGTGCCGGAGATGTCGGTGCCCAGCGACAGCACCAGAATGATCACCAGCGTCACCAGCGCCGCCGGCAAAGCGATCTTGAAGTTCTCCCGGAACTTGTCCTTCATTTGGCAACCTTGTCCCTGGCAGGCAGCAATGGTGGTGTCGGAGATGAACGACAGGTTGTCGCCGAACATGGCACCGCCCATGACCGAGGCCACACACAGCGGCAGGCTGAACCCCGAGGCCGCCGCCACCGCCACGGCGATAGGCGTGATGAGCGTGATGGTGCCCACCGACGTGCCCATCGAAAGCGACACGAAGCAGCTCACCACGAACAGCACCGCCACAGAGTACTCGGCGGGAATGACCGACAGCATGAGGTAGGCCACCGACTCGGCGGAATCACGTCCCACGGTGCCAACGAACACGCCGGCCGCCATGAAGATAAGGATCATAGTGACGATGGTCTTGTCCCCGATGCCTCGGCCCATGACGACGAGCTTGTCGTCAAAGGAAAGGCTGCGATTCTGGAAGCACGCCACCAGAAGCGCCACCAAAAAGATCACCACGATGGGGATGTTGTAGAACCCCATGGAAATGCCCATGCCGTACTCAAACAGAATGCCGAGCCCCAGATACAGCACGAGGAATACCCCGATGGGCAGAAGCGCCGCCACATTTCCCTTTTTCACGTTGCACCCTAACTCTCATAAGCGCATCCCTGCGCGCTGGACGCCGCTTCCGGAACGGCGGATCTGCAAGGCTCCAACCTGCCCACGACCCGCCTTCCGCACCAGCGACTCCTTGTTTCAGTAAGCGCCTATACTACACCACGGGAACCGCTGCCGATGCGTCATCTTCGATACGCGGGTCTTACTTATAATAGATGGCGAACGATCGCGCCATTAGAACGGACACCCCATGACCGATACCGCCAAGAACACCGCCGCTGCCGAAGAGGGCGTCTACGAGACGCCCGAGGACATCGCCGCCGAAGCTGCGAAACCCGCCGAGCGCGCCGCCCGCGCCGCCGCAGATAGCCCCATCGCACCCGTGGATCCCTTCGAGCCCGGCTCGCTGGGGTGGCTCCTTCCCTGGGCCGAAACCGGCGAGGGCGACGTGCTCACGCCCGACGAGGCCCTGGAGGTATTCTTGGAATGGGTGGACGCCCGCGGCATGGAGCTGTGGCCCCATCAGGAGGACGCGCTCATGGACTTGGCCGTGGGCGACTCGGTGATTCTGGGCACGCCCACGGGCTCCGGCAAGTCCATGGTGGCCCTGGGGCTCTGCTTCATGGCCGTGGCCACGGGGCGCACCGCTTACTACACGGCGCCCATCAAGGCGCTCGTATCGGAGAAGTTCTTCGACATGGTGGACATCCTCGGCCGCGAGAACGTGGGCATGATCACGGGAGACTCCACCATCAACACCGAGGCGCCGGTCATCTGCTGCACGGCGGAGATCCTCGCGAACCAGGCCCTGCGCGAAGGGCCCGCATCGAAGGTGGCCTGCGTGGTGATGGACGAGTTCCACTTCTACGCCGATCCCGATCGCGGCTGGGCCTGGCAGGTGCCGCTGCTCACGCTGCCGAATGCGCAGTTCCTGCTGATGAGCGCCACCCTCGGCGACGTGAGCGACATCGCCGCCGCCCTGGAGGAGCGCACCGGCCGTCCCGTCGACCTGGTGACCGACGCGCCCCGCCCCGTGCCGCTGTCCTACGACTACACCTTCGAAACCCTGGAAGCCACCGTGGAGCTGGGTCTGCGCGCCGGCGAGGCGCCGATGTACATCGTGCATTTCTCCCAGGACGAGGCGCTGAAGAACGCCCGGGCGCTGGCCAGCTACGGCGTGTCGGACAAGGCCCAGCGCGAGGAAATCAAGCAGGCCATGAAGGGCACGAAGTTCACGACCCCCTTCGGCAAGATCCTGCAGCGGCTGCTCGCTGCCGGCGTGGGCGTGCACCATGCGGGCATGCTGCCGCGCTACCGCCTGCTCGTGGAACGCCTCGCCCAACAGGGACTGCTCCCAGTCATCTGTGGTACCGACACGCTCGGCGTCGGCATCAACGTGCCCATCCACACGGTGGTGCTCACCCAGCTCACCAAGTTCGACGGCACCAAGATGCGCCGTTTGCGCTCCCGCGAGTTCCACCAGATCGTGGGCCGCGCGGGACGGGCCGGCTTCGACACCGAGGGCATGGTGGTGGCGCTGGCCCCCGAGCATGAGATCGAGAACCACAAGGCGATGCTCAAGGCCGGCGACGACCCGAAAAAGCAGCGTCGCGTGAAGAAAAAGCAGCCGCCCGAAGGCTTCGTCAGCTGGAACAAGCAGACCTTCGAGCACCTCATCGAGAAGCCGCCGGAGAAGCTGACGCCCCGCATGCGCATCACCCATTCCATGGTGCTGTCCGTGGTGTCGCGCGGAGGCGATGCCTGGGCCAACGTGCATACGCTCATCGCTGATTCGGCCCAAACCCCCGAGGAGAAGATCAAGCTGAACGCGCGGGCCGACGAGATATTCGCCACGCTTTTGGAAGCGGGCGTGGTGGTGCGCGGCGAGGACGCCGAAGGTCGGCCGTCCTACGAGCTTACCGTGGAACTGCCCGAGGACTTCGCCCTGGATCAGCCCCTTTCGCCCTTCCTGCTGGCGGCGCTCGACTTGCTGGATCCGGAAAGCCCCGACTACGCCCTGGACGTCATCTCGCTCGTGGAGGCCACCCTGGAAAACCCCGCCAAGGTGCTGCGGGCTCAGGAGCGCAAAGCGCGCGACGCGGCCATGGCCGAGATGAAGGCCGACGGCGTGGAATACGAGGAGCGCCTGGAGCGCCTGGCTGAAATCACCTACCCCAAGCCCCTGGAAGAGCTGCTGAACCGCGCCTTCGAGCTGTACTGCCAGGGCGTGCCGTGGGCCCGCGACTACGAGCTTTTGCCGAAGAGCGTACTGCGCGACATGGTGGAGACGGCGAGCGACTTCAAGACCTACATCGGCCGCTACGGCATCGCCAAGTCGGAAGGGACGCTTCTGCGCTACCTATCCGACGCCTTCCGCGTGCTCGTGCGCACCCTGCCGCCCGATCGGCTGGACGATCGGCTGCGCGACATCATCGCCTGGCTCGGCTTCATGGTGCGCACCACCGACTCGTCGCTGGTGGACGCGTGGGAGAACGCCGGCGAGCTGCCCGAGGCCGGCGCGCCCCCGCAGGCGGCCGATGCCGTGGTGGCCGACCGCCATGGCATGGAGGTCATGGTGAGAAACGCGCTGTTCGCCCGCGTGCGCCTGGCCGCGCTCGATCGCACCCGCGAGCTGGGCAACCTGGACGAGGAATGGGGCCACGGCGAGCGCGCGTGGAACGCCGCATTGGACGACTACTTCGCCGAGCACAACGAGATCCGCCTCGACGGCGACGCGCGGTCCGCCGCCTATCTGATGATCGACGAGAGCCCCGAGCAGGAATCGCACGCCTGGCACGTCCGCCAGATCTTCCTGGATGAAGAGGACGCCGGCGACTTCCGCATAGAAGCCGACGTCGACCTGGACGCCACCCAAGAGCAGGGCGAAGTCATCTTCCGCAACTACCGCGTAGGCTTTGTGGAAGACTTGGCGGAGTAAGCACACCTGCGCCCCACACAGGACAGAATGGCAGCGCTTTCGCTTCACCGCGGAGAGGCCGCTGCCATTCTTCCCTACCCCTCGGTGGCCGCAGCGCTGCCGGAAAGCGATATGGGATCGCCCAGAAACGTCGGGGGCGGCTGCACAATCGCTGTGAGGAAGTCCTTGTTCCGGGCCAGCACCTCGCGCAGCTCGCGGGCCTCCTGGCCGGCGTAGGGACGCAGGTCGGCGGGCACTCCGTAGGCGTCAAGCCCGAGGCGTTCCGCCACGTAAAGCGCACGGTACAAATGGTAGTCCTGGGAAACGACCACGATGCGCTTCGCCCCGAACACATCACGCGCCCGGTACATGCTCTCGTAGGTGGAAAAGCCCGCATGGTCCATGAACACGTCGTCCACCGGAAGCCCCGCCTGCACCGCCGCATTCCGCATGACATTCACCTCATCGTAGTCGGCACGTCCGTGATCGCCGCTCATCAGCAGCTTCGGCGACGTGCCATTCTCGTACAGCGCGACGCCGCACGCGACGCGATCCGCCAGCATGTCGCTTGGGCGTCCGTCGGGATGCACCCCGCACCCGAGCACCAGCACGCAGTCCACGTCGCCGAGCGCCGCCGCCTCGTCAACCGACACGATGCGCGGGCCGGCGGAAGAGCGCACATGGGCATCAACCGCGAAGACCGCCACGGTGCAGAGAACGACGAGTGCCAGAGCGCCCAGTCCGATTCTTTTCAGCCACGTGCCCATGCCTCATCCTCCTTACCGTCTGGGACGAATATACCCCGCTCACTCGGCAAGCAGAATCAAGTTAAGGAAAACGTAAGCGACATTCAAAACCTTTCCAGAGCCTACTTCGAGGGATCTTCCAACACCTGCTTGAGGCCGATCTCCCGAAAAGCACGACTGCGGAAGAGGCAGACATCCAGACTCGGTAAACGGAAAGCGCGGTTTCTGGATGAGATCGACGGTTATGAGCGTCTCGAGGGTGCGGAATCGGCGAATCGGCAAGTTTTCATTTCGCACGCAACGTTCTGACCAGGCACTTTCCAAGCGCTCCTCCGACCAGCTTCCTTCGGTGCACGATTCAGACGCTTACAACTCAAGATCTCGTGCAAAAAACGACCCGGATGCTGCCTAACCGCGCAATAGGACCTAGCCTTCATCCACCAGGTAGTCACGGATCATGGGCATGTCGAAATCTACGAAGCCCCTTCGCCTGGCTCCGATTACTTCCTGCTCGATGAGGCGCGCGCGGATTTTGGTCGCGTTGTTCTCGGTGATACCCATGCGGCCGGCTATGTCGGAAACGCGGTGGGGACCTTCGCCTTCCGTCATCGCGACGAGGAATTCCAACTCCCGCTCACTCAAGCTGTTCACCGTCGGCTCGAGCACCATGCGGTACATGTCGTTTCGGGCGAGAACCACAGCCTGCTCCATATCTTCTAAGGTGATGGTTTCCCTCTCGGGATGCTGCCGCCAGGCATGGTAGCCAAGAAGCTGTATGAGGAAGGCATAGCCCTCCGAAGCATCGGCAGCCACCTTGAGCGCAGGGGCGGCGATTCCCCTTCCGGCACCTTCCACCGTCTCCTTAATGGCGTAAGAAGTGTCGGTTGCAGAAATCTGGTCCATCGTATGCTTGAACGCCCTGCGCAGAAACGAGGTCGCATCCACATCGATAAGCGTCGAGACGTTGTGCGGCAGACCAGCCAAAAGCAATGCGACGTCCCGGCGCTCGCGAACGAAATGTTGGAACGAATCGATGAGAACCGGAAGCTCATCGGATTGTGCCGATGCCTCGTCGACGGTGATGGGAAGACCTGAGCCCTTCTCGTTGAGCTCGCTGACGGCCTTCGTCATGTCCGCGCGCCACGTAGAAGGCACTTCCTCCCTCGTTCGCGTGAACCCTACGCCATGGACATGTATTTCTGAGAGCCACGAGTTCGTCTCAGGGGCAAGGATGTGCGACGCCTTCTGACGAAGTTGGACGATTATCTCCGAGAGCATCCCATCGCGATCGGTCACATTGACGCTAATCCGTCCCCTCATCTCAGCCCGTTCGGCAATGGCCGTGAGGAGCACCGTCTTGCCCGTTCCTCAAGCACTCACAAAGATAGTTGCCCTGTTAGGGTCGCCCGGCGCGTTATCCAACCCCTCGAGAATGTCAGCGATGAGCCCGTCTCGTCCAGCAAGTTTGGGGGGCACACATCCGAAGGTCGGGGTGAATGGGTTGCATGTAGATGTCGCCTTATCCCGCTTCATTTCACAATCTTTCACTTCGTTTCACAGGTTTTCACTTTCATAGCATACAGCACGAGAGAAAGTTTCTTGGCATTCATGCGAGTCTTCTGCCAAGCACAAGACTATGCTCAAGCGCAAAACAGACGAGCCCCTCGTCAACGAAAAGGGCAATTTGCGCACGAGATCTTGAGTTATAAGCGCCAGCGAAAGTCCGTTTCGCCAGCCGCCGGCCACCTTTTCCGTCGATCTTGGCCTATTCCGCCAGTCGCTTGAAGCGGACGGTTTGCTGTTTCATGGATATCTTGCCCACTTCCCACCCGTGGGGCACAAGCTCCTTCTTGTAGTTGAGGAACGAATGATCCAAAGGAACGCCGGCGATGGTGCCAATCTCGTCGAATGTGAGCACCAGCTCGTCGCCTTCTTGCTTTTCCACGTATTCCCACAGCTTATCGTACTTGCTCATGGCGATCTCTTTCCTTGGCTTTGCCGCTTTCGTCGCCCCAGTCTAACACGGGCACCGCGGCCGGATCCCGTTCGTAGGCATCTCGCAACCACCGCGAGGACACCACCTTTCGCGGGCGCTACGGAGCATTGCGGGGGCAACGCGTAACGTTGAGCGAAATAGTTGTTGATCGACGCCGCGTCAGGGCGTATAGTGGCCTGCGTCAATATTTCTGTGAGGCCTTCGGAATGCCGAGGCGCTCGCGCGAACGGCAAAGCGGTTCGTCCGCAGCGCCGCAACAGCGCAAGCGCGACATAAGCAAACCGGGGGCGGAGAAAACTCTGGAGAACTCTTAAGTGAGTGCCGAAGGTGCAAGGCTTGCGCGCGGACGACCTCCGCAGGCAAGCCGAATCTCTCAGGCAAACGGACAGAGCGATGACGCGACTTCTTCGGCCGCCCACGCATGAGTTCCCCCGAGTTTTCTCACGAGAAGAAGGGAATGCCGTGGAAGAGGCGCTGCTTGGTATCGTTACCACCATCAACAACTACCTGTCCAACTACATCCTGATCATCCTGCTGCTCGGCATGGGCATTTGGTTCACCGTGCGCACCAAGGCGATCCAGTTCCGCTGCTTCGGCGAGGGCTGGCGCCGCGTGTTCGGCAACTTCAGCCTGCGCGGCGGCAACCAGGGCGGCGGCATGACGTCGTTCCAGGCGTTGTCCACCGCTATCGCGGCCCAGGTGGGCACGGGCAACATCGTGGGCGCGTGCGGCGCCATCATCGTGGGTGGCCCGGGCGCCATCTTCTGGATGTGGATCATCGCCCTGCTCGGCATGGCCACCAACTACGCCGAGGCGGTCATGGCCCAGAAGACCCGCGTAGTCGACGAGGACGGCACCGTGCACGGCGGCCCAGTCTACTACATCACCACGGCCTTCAAGGGCAAGGGGGGCAAGTTCCTCGCCGGGTTCTTCGCCGTGGCCATCATTCTGGCGCTCGGCTTCATGGGCTGCATGGTGCAAAGCAACTCCATCGCCGAGACCATGAACACCGCCTTCGGCATCCCCACCTGGGTCATGGGCCTCATCGTGGTCATCCTGGCCGGCACCGTGTTCATCGGCGGCGTGTCGCGTTTGGCCGCCGTCACCGAAAAGATCGTGCCCATCATGGCCGTGCTCTACGTGCTCGGATCGCTCGTCGTGCTCATCATGAACGCCGCCAACATTCCGGCCACCTTCGCGCTCATCTTCCAGTGCGCCTTCAACCCCGACGCCACCGTGGGCGGCGCCACCTTCGGCATCATCGCCGCCATCAGCCAGGGCGCCAAGCGCGGCCTGTTCTCCAACGAGGCCGGCATGGGCTCCACCCCGCACGCCCACGCGCTGGCCGAGGTGCGCGACCCCCATGAGCAGGGCGTCGTGGCCATGATCGGCGTGTTCGTGGACACCATCATCGTCGTCACCATGACCGCGCTCGTGGTGCTGTCGGTGCTCTACGTGGGTGACGGCACGCTGGCCACCGGCGACTACGCGACGCTGACCGCCGAGACCATCACCAAGACCAACATCGCTCAGCTGGCCTTCGGGCAGTTCTTCGGCGCGAATGTGGGCGCCTGGTTCGTGGCCATCTGCCTGCTGTTCTTCGCCTTCTCTACCATCCTTTCGTGGAACCTCTTCGCGAAGCTGAACGTGGAATGGCTCTTCGGCAAGAAGGCGGTGCTGCCCTTCACCATCATCGCGCTGGCCTTCATCTTCATGGGCTCGCTGCTCTCCAACGACCTGGTGTGGGAGCTCGCCGACATGTTCAACCAGCTGATGGTCATCCCCAACGCCATCGCGCTGTTCGCGCTGTCCGGCGCGGTGCTCGCCATCGCCAACGCCAAGCACGACAAGCGCGCGCTGGACGCGGCCGAGGAGCGCCTGGAAGACCAGGAGCGCGCCGCCATCAACGCCATGGTGGAAGAGGACAAGCGGAAGTAGCGCTCCGATCGCAATAAAATATACCTGCATGGGGGCGGCTTTCGGGCCGCCCCTTCTGGTTTGGCGGGCGCGAGGCGGCCGAGTGCGAGATGGCCAGACGCAGGTCGACCGAACCTGCCAGAACGTGCAGGATTTTTCGATAGGAAGAGTCTTCGTGCTGGAATAGTGCAGGATTTTCCGATTGAGAGAGTCATTCTCGGGCTTTCCGAGCGAGCAGGCTCTCCCAATCGGAAAATCCTGCACGAAACCCGCTAGTCCGCCTCCCCGAGAAGCTCCGCGAGGCGCTCGCGGGTGAGTCCGGCGAGCGCCTCGCCGGCCGTGGCGGCGATCACGGAATCGGCCAGGTCGCGCTTGGCCTCCTGCAAGGCGACGATGCGCTCCTCGATGGTTCCCTTCGCCACCACCTTGTACACGTCCACCTCGCGGTTCTGCCCGATGCGGTGGGCACGGTCGGTCGCCTGGTCGGTGGCGGCCGCGTTCCACCAGGGGTCGGCGTGCACCACCACCGAAGCGCCCGTGAGGTTCAGCCCCGTGCCGCCGGCCTTCAGCGACACAAGGAACACGGGTGTCTCGTCGTTATTGAACTGCCGCACAAGACGCACGCGCTCGCGCTTCGGCGTGGCGCCCGTTATGGCGAAATGCCCGATACCGCGACGGTTAAGCTCGGCGGAAAGCACGTCCAAATAGCTCGTGAACTGCGAGAAAATGAGCACCTTGCGCCCAGCTTCCATGGCCTCGTCCACCAATTCCATGATGGCGCCCAGCTTCTCGGCGCCGCCCTTGTAGTTCTCGAACACGAGCGCCGGGTCGAGCGCGATCTGGCGCAGGCGCGTCAGTTCGGCCAGCACCTCGACGGCGCTCTTCTCCGCATCGGGAATGTGCCCGCGGCGATTGGCCCGCGAGGCGTTCTGCCGCTTCTGGGCGTTCAGATCCTCGCGCAGGCGCTGCTCGGCGCCGTCGTAGAGCCGACGCTGCTCGCGGCCGAGCGGCACATAGCGGATACTCTCGAGCTTGGCGGGCAGATCAGTGAGCACGTCGGCCTTGCGGCGGCGCAGCACAAACGGCTCGATGAGCGCGCGCAGGCGAGCCGCCGCCTCTTCATCCTCGCCGATAATGCCCAGCTCGTAGCGCTCGCGGAACCGCTCGTAGCTGCCGAGGAACCCCGGCATGAGGAAGTCGAAGATGCTCCACAGCTCCGAGAGGCGATTCTCCACCGGCGTGCCCGTGAGCGCGAACCGCAAACGGGAGCGCAGGCGCTTCACGGCGCGGGTGGTCTTGGTGGCGTGGTTCTTGATGTACTGGGCCTCGTCGAGCACCACCAAGCCCCATTCGACACGCGCGAGCTGCGCGCCATCGATGCGCACGCGGTCGTAGGAGGCCACGATCACGCACGGGACATCGGCGCTCGAAGCGCCAGCGATTCGCTCGCCAGTCGTTCGCGCGTCCTCACCCGCATCGTCCCCACACCCGAAAACGCGCCCTTCGTCTATCCCCTGCGTCGCACGGAATAGTAGCGCCTCGCGGTGCGCTCGGAAGCCCTCCAACGCACAGACCGGCACGTCGGGCGCGAACCGGGCGAACTCGTCGGCCCAGTTGAACACGAGCGAGGCGGGGCAGGCCACGAGCACCGGGCCGCCCAGCTGCCCCGAATCGCGCAAGCTCTTCACCAGGGCAATCATCTGCAGTGTCTTGCCGAGGCCCATCTCGTCGGCCAGAATGCCGCCGAAGCCGAGCGATGCCAGGCGCGCCAGCCAGCGGAAACCCTCTACCTGGTAGGGCCGCAGCGTACCCGCGAGAGATGCGGGCGCCGCCACAGGCTCGCCCGGACCGTCCAGGCAGCGAAGGTAATCTTCGAAGGCGCGGTCCCGCACGGCGTCGCCATATTCCCGATCCAGGTAGAACGCCTGGTAGGTCGGTAGCTCGGCGCCGCCATCCAGCAACTCGTCGGCCGACACGCCCAAGTCCCGCATCATGTCGCCGAGCGCCGCCACGTCCCCCTCGCCCAAAGCGGCGATGCGGCCGTCGCCCATGCGGTGGAAGCGCTTGCGGCGCCGGTAGGCTGAAAGCATCGCCCGCAGCTCATCGGCGGAAAGATCGCTCTCGCGCACATCCATCTGAATGAGGTTCGCCCGCAGGGAAAGGCCCAATGACACCCGCGGCGGCCGCTCCACGATGAGCCGATCGAACGCCGGCGTGGTAAACACCTCGCCTAGGGCGCGGAACTGCACGAGACCGCCGTAGAGCAGATCGCCGGCCAATTCGGTCTGGCGCAGGGGCAAGGTCATGGACCCGTCGAAGAACTGCGCGGCCACGGCCACACCCGCATCTTCCAAATCCTGGTCGCGGAAGGCCTGACTCGAAGCCGGGCGCAGCTCCGGCTCCTCGGCGGAATCGGCGGGGCTTTCCAGCACTACCTCCCGCTCGCCGTAAAACGCCTTCACCACCAGGCGGATGAGCGCGGCCTCCTTCTTCCCCGTCACATCGAAGTAGAAGGCGAGTGTGCCGGCCACGGGACGCAGCGCCTCCCAGGTCTCGGGCAACTCCACCGAAAGCGTCTCCTCCAGCACCGGCAGCGCGCGCCGACAGAAAGCCTCGGCATCGCGCTCGGCGATGAAGACCGGGGCTTCCCCTGCGGAGCCGTCGGCGGTCAGGCCCGCCTCGCGCAACCAGGCAAAGGCCCGCGCGTCGGCGCCCGTCGCTCGCGCGGCCACGCCGTCGGACAGCACGAAGGCCCCCTCCAGCCCGCGCACCACGAGCACCCGTTCGGAAAGCGCCAGCTCAAAGCCGCCCTCGGCAGGGACGAACCGCAGTGTCAGCGCCGGAACATCCCTGGCGACAACCCAAAGGCCGTCTCCATTGCCCTGCTTCTCATCGCCCTCCCTCGCACCAGGCCCCACCGTGCCCCGGTTCGCAACCGCTAGCGGCGCCTCCCATCCCCCAAACGTAAATTCAGCGCCCTCCCCCATGGCGCCGAGCATGCCGGCCAACTCCGCCTCGCGCAGGCGCACCTCGCGCTTGCTCCCCGCCGTGCGGAACATCGAGCCGCCGAACAGGCGCTCATCGGGAAACAGCTCCGCCACCTTGCGAGCCACGGCCCGGGAAGGCCCGTCGAAGGCCTCGAGCCGATGGGCGAAGGCGAGCTTCTTTCCGTAAGAGAAATGCTCCCCGCGCTGCACGCGATGGGCAAAGGCCTCGAGGTCGCGCACCACATAGGTTCCGCGAGGGCCTTCCACGGTCAGATCCATCGACCAGAAGCGCCCGTCGTAGGCAAGATGCACGGCGAGATGCACGGTGCCCGCAGCTGCGTCCACGGCGAGTGCGCCGACGCGCACGGGCGTCGCGTCGGATCGAGCCGCCAGGCACTGCGCCAGCGCCTCGCTCGTCGTCCGACCCGGCGAAACGGCGGCACGGCCATCACCTATCTCTTCGAAAGACTTGGGTTGTGCAAAATAGGCGACCGTCAGCGCCACGCAGTGCTTGCACATGCCGTCGAAGCGCGCGGCGGCAGGACAATCGCAATCGTAGTCGATAATGCGGGACTCGAAATCGGCGAACACGACATCAACGTTGAAGTAATCGGCAATGCCCGAGGCCGACGCCACCCGACCGGTGACCACCGACACGTCATCGCTGCGCCGAACGCGCCGATCCACGATAGATGCGGCATTGGCGGCAATGCCCACACCCCGCGACACGGCGCGTGGGTCAGCGTATTCAGCCAGCTTGATACCGCCCAGACCCACCGCACCTCCTTTTCCCAATTACCGAATGCAAAGTCTTGAGGGTACCACAACTCGCCCCCTCACACAGCGGACGCGAGGCCTTTGCTCTCGCATATTCAAAAGCCACCCAGCAAAAAGAAAGCACGGATTCGCTCCCGCGTTCGCGTCATATCTTTTATCATGCGCGACTTCGAAATCCAGCAATCCTGGCTAGTTTTTCGAGGTTTTCGACAAGCGCTTCCCTCAGAGAGCCAGAAATGGCCCCATCTTCCTTGTTTGCTGACCATTTCCCAGCGAGAATTAGCACAATACGTTACTTTCGCAGAGGAGCCTTCAGGAGACACGTCGAAACCCTCGAAAAACTTGCCAGATTTACGCTTCGAAGCTTGCTCGCGGGAAATACGGCTCTGGGTATGAGGGGGATGACGCAACGAATGGTAGACTGCCTTTGTCACTCAATTCCCAACACCACCCCGAGGAGAGTCATGGGCCTTTTCATCCTGCCTCGCACCAACGCCGCCGCGCATCGGCATCCCCAACGCACGTGCCTTGCCGCGCTCGCCCTCGCCTGTCTCCTGACAGCGAACGCCGGCACTCTGGCCGGCTGCGCATCGAGCCACCCCATCACGAAGTCCGGCGAGCAGTGCGCTTCCTGCCACAGCGATGGCCGCGCCGCCGTGGAGGGCACCGGCTCGGCCAGTGCGACGGAGACGGGCCTCACCTTCGCCGTGGAAAGCGGAGCCGGGGAAGTCTACCTCTGCACCGCCGCCGTGGCCGAGGACGGCACCGTCATCCCCTCCCGCGACCGCACGCTGTCTGCCGACGAGCTCGGCGCCGTCACGGTGAGCCGCCCGGGGCTCTATGCCCTGTGCACCGGGGATATCGCCTCCCCTTCCGCCACCGTCCTCATAAACGCCACCGAATCCGGCCCCGCCGACGCCGTCGTAAAGCTGTAGGCCCAGACTTCGGTGACAAAACAAGCCTCTTCCGCGCACGTTTTGTGTCACCAGCGCTCGGCAGGTCGAACCACTGGATGAAACCCGGCGCCTACTCCCCCGCGAAGGCGCCGGTTTGGCGGTTCCAGAGGCGGGCGTAGTCGCCGCCCTTGGCCACGAGTTCGGCATGGGGGCCGTCCTCCACGATGCGTCCCTGGGACAGCACGACGATGCGGTCGAGGCTCGCCACCGTGGAAAGGCGGTGGGCCACCACAATGGCGGTGCGGCCTTCCATAAGACGAGCAAGGGCCTCCTGCACGGCGGCCTCGCTTTCCGAATCCAAGGCGCTCGTGGCCTCGTCCAGCACGAGGATGGGACAGTCGGCCAGCATGGCGCGGGCGATGGCGATGCGCTGGCGCTGGCCGCCCGAGAGCTTGATGCCGCGCTCGCCGGTGATGGTGTCGAAGCCCTGGGGCAAATCCTCGATGAACTCCAGCGCGTTGGCCGCGCGCGCCGCCTCACGGATCTCCTCCATGGTAGCATCGGGCCGCCCGTAGGCGATGTTCTCGGCAATGGAACGGTGGAATAGCAGCGCCTCCTGAGGCACGTAGGCGATCTGGCGGCGCAGCGACTGCTGGGTCACGTCGGCCACGTTCTGGCCATCCACCAGGATCTCGCCCTCCTGGATGTCGGCCAAGCGCAGCAGCAGCTTCGTGAGCGTCGTCTTCCCCGCGCCGGACATACCCACCAGGCCCACGCGCTGCCCGGCGGGAATCTGCAGGTTGAAGTTGCGAAACACCTGGGTCTTTACGTTACCGTCGGTGTACCAGAAGTTGATGTCCTTGAAGTTGATGTCGCCCAGCTCCACATCGAGCGGTTGCGCTCCTGGCTTATCGGCCACCAACCGCGGCTCGTCGAGCACCGCCGTCATGCCGCTTGCATCGCCGAAGGCCTGGTTGATGCGCTGCAGGCCGGTATTGATGAAGTTGAACTGGTTCGTCACCGTGTTCGTGTAGGTGAACATGAGGATGACCGTGCCCGGCGTGATGCCGAACCAGGCGTTGCCGCCGGAGATGAACACCGTCACCACGGACATGATGACCACCGTGATAGCCGCCGTGGTGATGCCGCGGGCGAGCGAGGCCCGCATGCGCTTCGAATCGCGCGCCACCACCTCGCGGTTCGCCGTGTCGAACAGACGCCGCTCGTAGTCCTCGCGCCCGTAGGTCTTCACGGCCAGAATGTTGGTGACCGCGTCCGACAGCTCGCCCGACAACTGGTTCTGGGCACTCGCGGCCTTCTCGTTCAGATGCAGGATGCGCTTGTACATAAGGTAGCTGATGACCGCATACACCGCGAGCATGGCCATGAGCACCGCCGCATAGGCCGGCACCACCGGAAACAGAATGAGGCACGTGAAGGTGATGGAGCAGAGAATCGGCAAGAACGGGAAGTTCATGGTGTTGAGAAGCTGCGTGTAGCCGGCCATGAACTTCGAAGTCTGGCTGACGAGCGTACCGCCGAAGCGGTTGGAATGGAACGACAGCGACTGGTTGCACAGGCAATCGAAGGCCATGGTGGCCAAGTCGTAGTTCACGGCGATCTGCAGCTTCCACAGCGTGTAGTCCTGAAGCTTGCTGCAGGTCTGGCCCGCCAAGTTGATGCCGATGAGCGCCGCGATGTAAGAACCGAACACGTCGAATACGGCCTCGGGCGCCACCGGGTCGGCGCTGATGCGGTCGACGATGAGGCTCATCACGTAGGGGTTGCCGTAGGTGAGAAAACCGCAGAACCCGATCGTCGAGGCAACGAGCGCCACGAACAGCCCCAGGTGATTGCGAGTCGCCAGCCAGTAATAGTGCAAGCTGCGCATCGTAAGCGATTGCTTCTTCGACATAGCTATCCTAAAAGTTCCGTCAGGTCGCCATTCGACAGGATGGTGAGGTGGCGGGTGGCGCGGCTGATGGTGGTGTAGAGGCGGCGGCGGGCGATGTCGCTTTCCGGGAAGGTGCGAGCCGAGGCGTCGGGGATGACGACGCGATCGAACTCGAGGCCCTTCGCCAACTTCAGCGGCACCACGACGATGCCCTCATCCGGCAGGCTGTCGCCCTCGCCGAGGACAACGACGCCCTGCCCCGCATTGGCATCACTTGCGGCCGAGGGGCGACCAAGGTCGCCCCCTACGGGGGGCTGGCCGCTCCCTGCGGTGACGCCGTCCAGCGCCTTCGCGAGGCGTTTGGCGTCGTTCTTCCAGGGAACGATCACCGCCGTAAGACCGCCGGCATCGCGTGCGACGCGCACCGCTTCCGCCAGGGCCGCCTTCCACTCGTCGGTGCCCTCGCACACCACGATCTCCGGTGCCGGGGCCTCGCGCTGCACCGAGGCCACCTCCATGGCCTCGCCCGCGGGCAGAAGGCGTGCGAACAGGTCGGTGATGGCCGGCGTGGACCGGTAGCTCGTCATGAGGCGGCACTGCGATACGGCGCCGCGCGTCTCTTCGAAGACGGCCCGCATCTCGTCCCACGTGGCCGTGTCCTCGAAGATGGCCTGGTTCGGGTCGCCCAAAAGCAGGAAGTGCGCCCGGCGGAAGTAGCGGGCGAGCACCGCCAGCTGGCCCTGGGAATAGTCCTGGGCCTCATCAATCATGACGTAGCGCGCCTCGGGATTCCCCAGCCCCGTGAGCGCCATCTTCAGGTAGACCCATTCCACCGAGGTCAGCCCCTCGCGGCCGAGCAGGCGCGCGGCCACGCGGTCGATGTCAAGCCACTCCATGGCGTCCATGGCCCTCAGGGCATCGGCATGCTTCTCTTCCAAATACGTGAGTGCGAGCGTGCGGGCCTCCTCGTCGCTTTGCGGATCGAAGACCTCTCCGAACAGGCGCAGCTGCTCGTCCACGGGAAGCGAGGCGATCTCATCGTGCGTATCTTCCAACGCTGCCAGCGACTTCAGCCGCGCCGTCAGGCGACTCGACAGCTCCTCGGCCATGAGCGTCGCACGGTGCGGGCCGGCCGGCAGGTTCGCGAACTTCGCCGACACCTTCTCCACCGCATCCCCGCCGAGAAGGCGCACGCCGGCGCTCGTGATGTCGCGGAAGTCGCTGCGCGTGAACTCGAAGGATGCCACGGCCGCGTCGATGGCGTGCAGGCGCTCAAGCGACACGTCGCTTTCACCCACGCCGCGCCCAGCGGGAAGAAGCGGCATCAGGAACTCCTCCCAGGTGAGAATCTCCGGATTGCGCTCGCCGAGGTCGGGCAGCACGCGGTCGATGTAGCGGCCGAACACCGGGTTCGGCGAGATGAGAAACACCTGGGTGGGATCCAACGCGCCGCGATGCTGGTAGAACAGATACGCGATGCGCTGCATGAGCACAGAGGTCTTGCCCGACCCAGCGATGCCCGCCACCTGCAGCACCGGCACGTCCTCGTGGCGCACCACCGCGTTCTGCTCACGCTGGATGGTGGCCGTGATGGCCTGCATGTGGGCCGAGCGCCCGCGGGAAAGCGAGGCGAGCAGCAGCTTGTCCTCGATGGCCACGTCCGAGTCGAAGTAGGTGATGAGGCGGTCTTCCTCGATTTCGAACTGGCGGCGCAGCTTGAGGTCCACATGGATGGTGCGCCCGTCGGCCACATAGGAGGTAGGGCCCATGGTCTGGTTGTAGTACACCTCGGCCACGGGGCTGCGCCAATCCACGACCAGGCGCCGGTAGTTCTCGTCCGAAATGCCCGCCGAGCCGATATAGAGCTCCTTGGCCGGAGCGCCCTCCTTGAACTGCAGGGCGATCTTCGCGAAGTAGGGCTCGCGAAGCAGCACCTCCACCGCGCGCAGACGCTCGGCCTGCACGGAGTTGGCCATGTCGTGGGCCTCGATGATGTTGTTCATGGCCACGATATCGGCATGGGTCTCCAAGATATCGTCCCAGGTGGCGAAGTTCACGGCCAGCTCCTCGGCCATGTTCTTCTTGTCCTCGGCGGCCTGGGCCGCCACAGCTTCCATGGCGGCCAGCGCATCGCGGCCGATCTTCTCCAGCTTGCCGTAGGTCTCACTCAGGTGCGCCTGCTCGGCGGCGAAGACGGGATCTGCGGAAGCTACTTTGCTCGCGGCCGAGGGGCGACCAAGGTCGCCCCCTACGGAAGGGGCGTCGGCGCTCTGTTGCTCTTCCCTAGACAAGGATGCCCTCGCAGTGGTCGATCATGTGCTGCACGGCCTGGGCGGCGTTGCCCTCGAGCTTCTTCTTGCGCTCGATGAGCTTGCCATCGGCCAGCACCTCGTAGCTCACGCGCACCCAATCGTAGCGCGTGACGGCCGTCGGCTCCTCGCGCGAGAGGCAGGCCTCGACAGCCGTGTAGGGCTTCAGCTTCTGCGCGATGCGCGGGTTGTACATGACCTGCGGCCGACCGGCGTCGTTCAGATAGGCGATGATGCGGCGGGTCTCGCCGATCTGGTTGGCGGCCAGGCACATGGCCTCATCGCTGGCGAGCAGCGTCTCCACCAAGTCGTCGGCGATGGCGGCGTCCTCGGCCGTGGCGGTCTCGCAGGGCTTCGACAGGATTTCCTCGTCGGTGACAATCTCTCTGATCACAGGGGCTCCTTTGTGTTTGCGGAAGCGCGAACCCAAGTGTTCGAGCCGCCGCGCTCGTGAAAAATGCGACTAAAGAGTATACACCACTGACGGCACTTCAGGGCAACCATCGGCCCAGCGAAGCGAACTGAAACAAACTCATGACGTAGCGCCCACGAGCCAGCGCCCGAAGCGCGAGCACGGGTATGCTGAAGTCGAGCCATCGTCGCTCGCCGAACCGCCAACGCTTAAGGAGGTCGCCATGGCCGCGAAAAGCCATCGGGCGCTGAAAATCACCGGCATCGTCATCGGCGTCATCGTCGGCATCGCGCTTATCGCGGTGGTCGCCCTCAACATTTACATGCGCGTCGCCTTCGCCCCCTTCTTCGACCGCGCGGAATCCCCCTTCGACATCCCCGGCATCAACACCGGCTTCGTCCCCCAGGACCTCGACCACGTGGAAGCCGACGATTCGTGGCTGTTCAGCGGGTACATGGCCGACCATTCCCCCTCGCCCATCTACCGCCGCGCTGCCGACGGCACCATCACGAAGTTCTACGTCTCCCTGCCCGACGGCTCCCCTTACGACGGCCACGGCTCGGCCATCACCACCAATGAGCAGTACGCCTATCTGGCCTGCGAGGAGGGCTATCTCGTCATCCCCATGGACGACCTGCTGTTCGCCGAGGACGGCGCCTCCGTGCAGGCCACCGAGAAGGTGGACGTCGACTTCTCCCCCGCCTTCATGAACATCGAGCAGGGCCAGCTTCTGCTCGGGAACTTCTACTACCCGAACGACTACGAGACGCCGGAGAACCACCACATCACCACGCCGGACGGCACCGAGAACCCCGCCGTCATGTACGCTTTCGCCGCCGATCCTGCAGAGCCGGGCCGTTTCCTCACCGTGCCCGACAACGTGTTCTCCATTCCCGGCATGGTCCAGGGCACCTGTATCACCGACGACGGGCGCATCGTGCTGTCGGTCTCCTACGGCATCGCCCCTTCGCACCTGCTCGCCTACAACGTGAACCTCGCCGCGCCCGACGGCACCTTCACCACCGGTTCCGGCGACGAGGTGGAGCTGTTCTGCCTCGATTCCCGCAACCTGACGGAAGATCTGGTCGGACCGCCCATGCAAGAGGGCATCGAATCCCATGACGGGCGCGTCTACACTACCGACGAGTCGGCTTCCAACAAGTACATCTTCGGCAAGCTCTGCGGCGCCGGCCGCGTGTACGCCGTGCAGCTGTAGAGCCGCTACCCAATGGTCACGAGGCGATTTTGGAAGGCGACAGAGACCGTCGTGGGAAGGCCGCGCTCGGCAATGACGGCCTCGAAGGTGTCGCGCGGGAGCCGGTAGGTGTTGTTCTCCTGGGAGACGTGCATGGCCGCCACCGCGCGCAGGTTTTCGTGAGCCAAGTTATCCAGGGCCTCGCGCGCCTGGTCGTTGGACAGATGCCCGCGCGCCGATGCGATGCGCTGCTTGATGACGTAGGGATAGGGGCCCATCTGAAGCATGCGCGCATCGTGGTTGCTCTCCAGAGCCAGCAGGTGCACGCCGGAAAGCGCCTCCCAGGCCGCATCGGTCACGACACCGGTGTCGGTCATGTAGCCGAGGGAGTCGCAACCGCTTCCACGCTCTTCGAACCGAAACCCGTAGGAATCGGCCGCATCGTGGGAAGTGCGGAAGGGACGCACGGCCAGGCCGGCCAAATCAAGCCGATCGCCTCCGTCGAAGGGCTCGAACGCGGCGCCGACGCTGGCCACAGCCTCGCGCAGAGGCGCGGAGGCCGCGAACACCGCCTCGCTGGCGCACACCGCAGGATGCGCTCCCGCCTTCGCCAGCCCGCGCAGGACCACGCCGAGCCCCTTCGTATGGTCGCCATGGTCGTGGGTGATCACGACGGCCCGCAGCTTCTCCAAATTGAACCCGGCCTCCTCGGCCCGGGCGAAGAAGTCCCGCTTGCAGATGCCGCAATCGACAAGTACCCCCTCGCCCGTCGCCGCATTCTCCACAATGGCGGCATTCCCGCCGCTGCCGCTGGCCAGTATATGCAGTCGAATCACAGTCTCTCCTATCGGTCGCGAGCGATACGGCGCACCAGCACGTCAGCGGCATCCCGCACGCGCGCGATGTTGGCCGCAAGCCCACGGTGAATGAAATCGAGGCGCCCCGGTTGCGTCGCATGGCGACTGGCCCTCAAGATATCGCACGCCTCATCGGCGAATCCGTCCAACGCCTTCGGATCGAACCAATCGAGGTCGTCGATGCAGGCAAGCGCTCCCGGCACATCGGGCCCGAAGGGCAGCGCCCGAAACAGGTGATCGTCGGCATCCACCTCGCGCTGGCTCTTCGAGAACCAGAGGCTGTTGCCCGCGTCGAAGAGCGGGGCCGGGCGCAGCTCAAGCGTGTCGATGTCGCGAATGAAGCCGAAGTTGCGCCAATGGCGATCGGCGTTGGCCAGCACGATATCGCACACCACCATTTTCGCCATCATCCGGCGTCCATGCGCCTCATCGGCCCCCAAGGAGGCCACCGTCCGGCAAAAGCGGTCGAAGTTGCTCGCGGCGCGAATGCGACCGCCGAGATCCTTCAACTGAGCGGCCGGCACATACTCCTCTCGCCCGCTGAGGAAGTTCGCGCAGCGCGATGCCGGCCCATCGGCCGTCATAACGACGTCGTAGGCGACAAAGTCCTCGGGCGCGAGAAGACGGCGGCACAGCGCCGTCGCCACGGCCTCGTTGTAGGGCCGCTGATCATCGCTCTTGCACCCCTTCAGAAGGTAGCGCGCACCCATCGAATCAGAGACCCACTTCTTGGGAAGCTCCCCTTCCGATGTGTTGTCCGGCGAGGAAAGGCCCACGCCCGAAAGCCAATCGTCCCAACCGGTGGGAGAAGACTCGACAAAGGGGTTCTCGAAGAAGTTCACCTCGGACCACGTGAGCTGCGGCGAGGCTTCAGGGCGCAGCCAGTAGCAATCGGAAAGGGACAGGCCCATGCTGCGAACGGCGAGATTGGCTGGCGAATCGACGCCGAGCCTCAGCAACTTGGCATCGAGCCCCGGCCGCGACCCCGGCACCGCGCGATGGGTCCACCACTCGTTCAGCTCGCGCTTTTTCGGGCGTCCTCCCGTCGTGAGCACCCCGAAGGGAGCCCGCGAGGCGTCAAGAACCGCCTCTACGGCAAGCGGCTCATCCAGCGCCGTGTCGTACACCACTTCGGCAACCTCGTAGGGGCCGTTCATCAGCGTATGCCGAGAAGCTGTGGCGTAAGACGTGCGCGCGGGCCTCCCCGGACGCTTCGACTCCCGCTGGTAAACGGCGATCGACTCCGCCGAAATACGCACGCGCCCATTGATGGTGACCGCATCGAGCAGCGCCTCCCCCACCAGCTGGGAGACCCGCGCCGTCGACACACCCAACATCTGGGCTGCACGCTTCTCGGTTACCTCGTACTTCATATTAAGAATTTCTTTCATTTAAATAGGTATTCAAATGCAAGATAATTCTAAACTCTTCAATCAAGCGATTCAAGCATCGAAAATGATTGGTCATGCATTTTCGAAATACCCTATTCATCAGGCAATATCCCTCTTTGGGGGAGTGCGCTTCACAAAAGTATCCCCTTTTGAGGGCTAGGCTAAGCCCTCTCTTATCTCCTATGTTGCCCCCAGAAAGCAGCAAGCTTTCGCAAAACACACAAGGAGGAAAACAATGCAAGACATGAACCGTAGAAGCTTCCTGGGTCTGGGTGCCGCGCTCGTTTCGGGCGCGGCCATCGCCGGCATGGCAGGATGCGCGCCGAGCGTCTCGTCCTCTTCAGATGACGAGAAGAGCACAGAGGAAAGCCTTGCGACCACAGGCAGCAGCACTTATGCCGAGCGCACCTCCGGCGTAGAGCGCTTCGCCATCGCCCCCGCAAAAGCGTCCGATTTGGGAGAGCCCGATGAGAACTGCGATTGGCTGGTCGTCGGAGGTGGAAACACGGGACTGTTCGCGGCTATTCACGGCCTTGAGCTCGGCATGGACACCATCCTCCTCGAGAAGAACCCCATGACTGGCGGCGCCGGCGGGGGCACCGAGGCGACGATGATCTTTAACGACGCGAAGTATCTGCAGGAGGCGGACTCCCCCTGCGGCACTTCCGAAGAAATCTACCACTACTTCCAAATGCAAAACGCTTGGCTTTCCGACGGCAAGCTCATCTCCAATTACATCAAGAATCTCCACGGACCCCACGATTGGCTTCACGACCATGGCATGAAGACCGTCTTCTGCGCAAGCGGCGGTGTTGAAGCCCCGACGGGCGGCATCATGTACGAGGGTATGGGCTCGGGCGTAAACGCCTTTGTAACCGAGGCGTTCGAGCAGGGCGGCGGCCGACTCATGACAAGCACGACGGCAAAACAGCTCGTCGTCGACGACGAAGGAACCGTGGTCGGAGTCGTAGCAGACACCAAAGAGCAGGAAGGTATCTACATCGCAGCCAAGAACGTCTTTTTGGGCACCGGCGGCTTCGGCTCCAATTCGGACATGGTGGCTTTTTATATTGGCGAGGCGGGCACTATCGCCTACAAGCGTGACGTCCAAATGGGCATCCCCCACGACGGAGACGGCATCTGCATGGCCTTCGGCGTAGGCGCCGTCGAGTCGCGCGAGATGTGGACAGCCGCTCCCGGACAAGGGTCGCCGGCCGATTTGGGCGATATCTGGGACAGCGAGGTCGATCGTGCCTGCCGCGAGGCAAATCTTTGGGTAAATGACCTCGGCACGCGCATTGGCAACGAAAAATGGGATGCCATCTCGTCAAATTACGGTACTGCCTATCGCCAGAAGGGAGGCTATTACTGGAACGTCTTCGATCAGACGGCGGTAAAGCGCATGGAAACCGAGCCTTTCATCATGGGATCCCGATGGGTCATCGCGCCGGAAGGCGACGGAGATCCGATGCCCACGATGGGCGAGGCCCTCGAGAAAGCCGTGGGCCGCGGAAGCGTCTGGAAGGGCGAGACCATCGAGGAGCTCGCAGAGTCGGCCGGTATCGACTCTGCGGGGCTGAAGGCAACCGTGGAGCGCTACAACGAACTGGCCCGCAACGGCGTCGATGAGGATTTCTGGAAAGATCCCATCGCCCTGCATGAGCTTGCCGAGGGGCCCTTCTATGCCATCAAGGTAGTGCCGACATGGTTCTGCACGCTCTGCGGCGTGAAGGTCGATGAGGAGCTTCACGTCGTGAACGCGGAGGGGCGTCCCATCAAGGGCCTCTACGCCGGCGGCGCCGATGCGTCCCAGTTCTTTACCACCGAATACAGCCACGGATTCGGCGGCTCCTGCTCCGGGTTCGCCTACTTTAGCGGATGGTTTGCCGCCGAAGTGGCCGCCGCATCGCTGTAGCCGATATTCTCGCTGCCCGACAGCCCCCTCCCCGCCGGGCAACTTATCAGGGAGCCGACGTCGCAAAGGTGTCGGCTCCCCTCGCGTCAGGAGTCGTCATAATTCTCCTTGATCCGTTCTAAGAGCGCTCCAAGGAAGCCTCTCGATGAACGAGATTGATTAGCTCTTGCTTCGAGTGCACGCCGAGCGCCGCGTAGATTGCTTTTCGATAGGTTTTCACCGTGTTTTCTGACAGACACAGCGCCTCGGCCACATAGGCTGCCCCATGACCATTGGCCAAGAGTTCCAAAACTTCCGCCTGTCTATCGGGCAGGCGATGGCGCTTCGCCAAAACGTTGCACGCCGCAGACAGATCAGCTGTCGTAGCCACAGAAGTCTCACGGGTCGCATCGCGCTGCCTGTGCCGTAGAAGAGGAAGAAAAAACAGGGGAACCGTCAAGACGTAAAGAAGAAGGGCCGCAATCGCGAACGGCGCGAGCTCGAAAGGCAATTGTCCCCATGGCACCGCGATGAGCATTTCCGGAATTCGGGCGAGATAGACGCATCCGCCCAACAATCCATATACCACGGTGATGGGCGAATCGAGTCGTTTCGCCATCGCGCAACTTGTCAGGAGCAGAAGAAAGGAAACCATACAGAAGCACACATCCCCCAAAAGGAGGACAAACCATCTTTGCTGGGGCTCGAAAAACGAGGCAGCGAGAACGGAACTTGCGAGCAACGGCAGAAGCGCGCAGTAGACGCTGAAAATGGTCACATTCCTCTTGAGCCCGAACAGGAAAAACGCCAGTATCCCCAGTCCGATTATGTTGGCGCCCTGAGCGAACAACACGCGCACCAAAGGTTGCTCGCCGCCAGAGTAGTACGTCGCACTGACAATGGGCGCAACGAGAACGAGGACGACGGCGCAGAGGGCAGGCACCATCAGCTCCCGTCCGAGAACGCGTGCCGAGGGACTTCTCGTGCCGCCGAAAGATCCCTCGCTAACAACGATCTGGGTATTTCTGGAAAGCATGAACACAGAGGCTGGGGCAAGAACCAACACGAAAAGGATCACCCGGACCCCCAATGGCAAGAACGCGACGACTACGCCGGAGGCAATAGAGGCGACAGAGGCAATAACCAGCAGTTGCTCTATCTCCTCTAGGGGCCGTGCGACCACAAGGCGCAGCCACTGCATATATCCCGACGCGATGGCGAGTCCCATGGAAAAGCCGTACACCCCCTGCACAAGAGGAGATGCAAAACCCAGATAGATCAAGACCAGGCACCCAGCTGAGACCGCAAATGCCCCGGCGACAACGAAGATGAACGCACGCGAAGAGACTTTGAGGGGACACCTCCAGGTGGCAAAAGCAACGATAAAGTAGAAGGATACATAGGTTATCTGCTGGACGATTACGTAAACGCTTGTGTCAACATGATCAGGGGCAAGAGGAACAATGTAGGTCGATCCCGTGCACGACACCAGGGTCATCCAGAGGACAATTCCCGTAGCATAAAGTGCAAACCCAGCGCTCCGATGGCATCCATCTCCCCCATCGTGCCGAAGCAGATCGCCCATTGCCCGCTCCTTCCCACCCTACTCAGACCACCACTGCGATCGTCGCGTAAACCTATTTAATTGTAACCCCATTTTCACCGGGATGCACCGTGCGGAAGAACTCCAGGCTCCACTTCTGCCAAAACGTCGTCGTCACACCTCATCGCCAAAAACCCACAAATGGCGTATTTTTGTTCATGTGCTCAAATTTTATAGACATGACCTGAGCATTTGAAGAAGTTTTATTTGTCAAGATCATTCCATTTTCCCATCGACGCCATAGCAATTAGCTTTCCTCATTGACAACGACTCTTTTCGTCATGTTTAATGCACTTGCACAATTTGTGCGTCGCTGCTGATTCTTACCTTTGAAAGGGGTACCAATGAGCGATCCGAACGTGGTAGTGGCCCGCAACACCGACCAGGCGCCCGTGAGCGACCTGTATTCCCAGACGGTGGCGTTCTCCCACTACAACAACCTCTCTGCCCAGCTGCCCATCGACCCGGCGACGGGTGCCATCGTGGCGGGCGGCGCCGCCGAGCAGGCCGAGCAGTGCTTCAAGAACCTGCAGGCTATCGTGGAGAGCATCGGCCACGACATGAACGACATCATCCGCGTGTCCATCTTCCTGGCCGACATCATGGATCTGAACGCGGTGGAGAAGGTGCAGGCCTCCTTCTTCCCCACCTACCAGCCCGCCCGCACCGTGGCGGCCGTCGACGCCCTGCCCCAGGGCGCGCTCGTGTTCATCGAGGCGCTTGTCGATAACGGCGAGGGAACCCAGTCGGTCCCGCAGGCCGGCGACCTGGTGAAGCTCACCAACAACACCCACGCCGCCCCCTATGACGCCGGCTCCACCCAGACCGTGGCGTTCTCCCACTACAACAACATCACCATGCAGCTGCCGCTCGATCCCGGCACGGGCCGTCCCATCCTGGGCGACGTGGCCGCGCAGACCGCGCAGTGCCTCGCGAACGTGAAGGCCATCCTCACCTCCGTGGACGTGCCCTTCGACGACATCGTGAAGGTGACCATCTTCGTGAAGAACCTGGCCGATGCGAGCGTGGTGGACGACGTGCACAAGACGTTCTTCCCCGATTCCGGCATCGCGCGCGCCGTGAACTACCTGCCGGCCCGCACCGTGGTGCCGGTGAAGGATCTGCCCTACCACTGCGACGTGGCCGTCGAGGCCGTGGTCTCCCATGGCGACGGCACCCCGCCCCAGGCCATCGAGGATCGTCACGGCCTCATCATCGAGGCGTGCAACACTGACGCCGCTCCGAAGTGCCCGCTTGCCACCCAGTCCGTGGCCTTCTCGCACTACAACAACATCTCCGCCCAGCTGCCGCTCGATCTGTCCGGCAAGCTCATCGACGGCACCGTCGCCGAGCAGACCGCCCAGTGCCTCGCCTATGTGAAGGCCATCGTCGAGTCGGTCGACCACGCGGTGGAAGACATCGTGAAGGTGAATGTGTACCTGGCCGACATCGCCGATCTTGCCGCCATGAACGAGGCCTACGCCGCCTTCTTCGGCGACCACAAGCCGGCCCGCAAGGTCGTGGGATGCGGTGAGCTGCCCTTCGGCGCCCGCGTCATGATCGACGCCATCGCCGGCAACTGGGAGGGCACCCCGCCGGTGGCCTAAGAGCGCACCTCTTCGAACCGTCGATGCAAGAACGCGCGGGCCGCTCGTGGCCCGCGCGTTTCTATTTCTCTGGAATGTACTCGGCCAGAAGCGCTACCAACTCGTGGATGTTCAGCGGCTTGGTAGTCAGCGCCGTCATGCCGGCGTCGCGGGCGCGGCGCTGGCCCTCCTCGAAGGCGTCGGCCGTCTCGGCGATGATGGGCAGCGTGGCGGCGTCTGGCCGATCCAGGGCGCGAATCTCACGCGTGGCCTCGTCGCCGTCCATGCGGGGCATGCGCATGTCCATGAGCACGGCATCGTAGTAGAACGGCTCCACGGAGGCCACCTTGCGCACGGCCGCATCGCCGTCGCGCGCCTCTTCGGGCTTAAAGCCGTAGTCCTTCAGAATCTCCACCAGAATCTCGCGGGACAGATCGTCGTCGTCCACCACGAGCACCTTGCAGCCGGTAAAATCGCGCTGGCACCGCTCGGCCGCCGCCGCTTTCTCGCGGGCCTCGGCCAGCTCGTCGGCGTCGGCCACGCGCAGCGGCAGCGTGATGGCGAACGTCGAGCCGCGGCCCACGACGCTTTCCACCGCTATCTCGCCGCCCATAAGGTCGACGAGGCTCTTGGTGATGGTCATGCCCAGCCCCGTGCCCTCGGTCTTGTTGGCGTACCCGAGGCCATCGCGCTCGAAGGGCAGAAAGATGCGATCGAGGAACTCCGGCGTCATGCCGCAGCCGGTGTCGCTCACGGTCAAGCGATAAGCGCCGAAGCCGCGGGGTGCGTCGGAAAGCTCAGTGAGCGCCACGGTGACAAGCCCCCCGGAGGGCGTGAACTTCACCGCGTTACCCACGGTGTTCACGAGGATCTGGTTCAGGCGTAAGGGATCGGTGACCACTTGGGGATGGGCCACGTTGTCCACATCGATCGTCAGATCGACGCCGCTGGCCGCCGCCTTCTCGCCGAACATGCCCTGCACCTCGATCACGGCATCCGGCAGGCTGACGATGTCCTCGTTGAAGGACATCTTGCCGCTCTCGATGCGGCTCACATCCAAAATGTCGTTCACCAGGCTCAGCAAGTGATCGCTGGACAGCATGATCTTGCGCAGGCAGTCGCGCACACGATCGGTGTCGTTCAGGTGGTCCAGCGCGATGGACGCGAAGCCCGAGATGGAGTTCATGGGCGTGCGGAAGTCGTGGGACATGTTGGTGAGGAAGGTCGATTTCGCCTGGCTCGCATGCTCGGCCAAATCGAGCGCGTTCTGCAGCGCCACCTTCTGGCGCAGCTGCTCGCGCATCTCGCCGGTGACGTTGCGGGCCGCTAAAATGACCTTCGAATCGCGCTGGGGCAGGCGGATGATGCGCAGCTCCACGTACTGCTCCTCGTCGCCGAACAGGCGCCGATAGCCCACGGAGAAGTCGGTCTCCCCCGCTTCCAGGCGGCGCCACAAGGCCTCGCCGCCGATTTCCGCTCGCACCCGGGAGCGGTCCTCGGCCACCACGAAGGTGTCGATGTAGCGCTCCATGGCGGCGGGATAGTCGCCCTCTTCCGCGCTGGCCAGGGCGAATTCCGCCGTCATCTCCTCGCCGCGCCGGTACACCTCGAGTTCCTGAGTTTCCAAATCGACCAGGTACAGCGCGAAGTTCTCCGCTCCCAGGCTGTCGATGATGTCGATGTACTGCTCGCTGCGCTCCTCCGCCAGCTTCGTGCGTGTGAAATCCTCCAGAAAGCCGAAGGCGAATCGCTCGGAGCGGTCGGTATGATCGAGGCTCATGCGCAGCCACCGGCCGTTGGGAAGGCGTCCCTCCTGGTAGAAGGCCTCGCGTCGCTCGAGGAAGGCCTCCATCTTCTGACGCACCTCTTCGCTTAAGGTGCTGCCGAAGGTGAGGTCGATGAACTCGGTCAGGCTGATATAGTTGCTGTCCACGCCGCTTTGCTCGCGGGCCTGCTCCGTCAGAAGCATCTGACGGTAGCGCATATCGTAGAAGAACAGACCGGCGGCCGCCTTCTCCATGGAGCGCTGGGCGGGCAGAATCCAGTCCGTCACGTCGTGGATGGTGAATCCGCACAGCCCCTCGGAAATGGGGAACACCTCGGCGCGGAAGAACTGCTGGAGCATCTCGGAAGGCGCCTCGAACTCCGAGGCGCTGCCCTCGTAGGCCGCCTCGTAGAAGTGGTCGAGCCAGATGGGATCGCCGCCCCACAGGGCGTAGGCCTCCTCGCCGAGCAGGTCCTCCGCCACATGCCCGGTCAGAGAGGCCGCCGCGGCGTTGATATAGCGATAGGCGAAATCATAGGGACGCCCCCGATCGTCAAGCAGCACTTCGGCGACACCGAAAGGCAGCGTGCTGCAGCCAAATGTCGTCTCCCAGGCTCTCAACAGTTCATCCACGGCAAAACTCCCCTTGACAGGTTTGTTGAAAAAATCCCATACATTGCACTATTACAGTGTACCACTTTCTGAGCCAAAAGGTCATTTTATAGTAAATCTTACCCGTATAAGGATGGTTTCGCAAAATGCCTGTTCTTTGGTCGCTTGCACAAAAAGACCCGCCGTCACAAGGCGGCGGGCTGCACAAAATGTTATTGGCAATCGTTTCAGCAGGTCGCCTAGGCTTCCGGCTCGGCCGCCTGGTTCTCATCGCGCTGAACTTCGCTGGCCACAGGCGGAATCTCGCCGCGCTTGAAGCGCATGACATCGCCGTCCTGCTGCATCACGAGCTCCTCGCCCTCGAGCGTCGCCTCTGCCGAGCTGCCGTCGAAGGTGAGCTCGACCGTGGTGGCGTCCTTGGCCGTCCACGAGCCATCCATGTTCGTGCCGAGCACGCTGAGCACGGCGCTGCCGCCCTCGTTCAGCTGCAGGTAGACGGAAAGCCCCATCTCCTGGGCCTGGGCCATGGTCTCCTCGGTGGCTTCCTGGCCATCGACCGTGCCGCTCGATAAAATCCAATCCCCCTGGAAGTTCGCGGCGTCGTTGCCCGCCGGCGCGCTGGCGCACCCTGCCAGCGCCACGCACAGCGCGAAGGCGCATGCCGCCACTCCGATGATCTTCGTCCTCAGCTTCATTCCCGCTCCTTCGATCGCGTTCTTCGACGCCTGTCGCGTCCCTTGCACTTCGACGCCCATCGCGTCCCTTGCAGCCAGCGCGGTCATCTTATACGTAAGCGTCGTCCTCAGCAATACTCATCTCCCATACGTTGGGCAACTGAGAAGAAGGGCTTTCCCGCCGCGCGCGGCACCGTGTAGCAGCCACCCTGCAGGCTTTTGGGCTCTCTGTGCGGAAAAAAGTGCGATTGTGCGAGTAATTCCATGCACTATCGTTCTATCGTGCAGACTTTTTAACGATCGAGCGAGTTTTAGGCACCTTGGGACTCGCACAATCGCACTTTTCTCTGCAGAAGCGCCTATTTTTTCGCTTCCATCTGCTATGGTGGCCCCAATCAGCGAAGAGCGCACCGAAGGAGATCTCATGGGAGACTATGCCAACCGAGTGTTCGCCGTCGTGCGGCGCATACCGCGCGGAAAGGTGGCCACCTACGGCCAGGTGGCGCGGCTCATCGGCGCCCCGCGCACGGCGCGCTACGTCGGCTACGCCCTGCACGCCAACCCCGAGCCTGGCACCGATCCGGGCTGCATCCCGTGCCACCGCGTCGTTTTCAAGGACGGACGCATGGCCACCGGTTTCGCCTTCGGAGGCCCCGACGAGCAGCGAGGGATGCTCGCCGCCGAGGGGGTGGCCTTCGACGAAGAGGGCCGCGTGATCATGGAAGAGTTCCAGTGGGACGGCCGTCCGAAAAGCACCGCGTCCGGCGAGGACGACGTGCCCACCGGCCCGCCCCCGGACTTCGACTGGGAAGCCGAGCTGGCCGAGCACCCGCTGCACCATTGCGAGACCTGCGCCGCGCCGCGCCCCGACTGCCAGAAGAAACGCCGCACCTAGGCCCCCTTCGTTCCGAGGCAGGCGCCGGTGCGCACGTTCGCCATTTGGCAACGGGTCTCCCCTGACTCGATGACCGTTTCCTGCCAAAAGGAGACGCCGCACCCGGCGCGGATTACCATGGGTTTTCGGAACCGTCGACCCCTTCGCCTTCCCGAAAGAGCCGACGACATCCCGTCATAGGACCTAACGCACCAAGGAGGCACCATCATGGAAGATAAAGAGCTGCTCGAGAAAATCATCGCGAAGCAGAACCTCATCATTCCGGCCATGGAAAAGACCGGCGAGACGAAGGACATTCCCGAAAAGCTGCGCCACGCCATGGCCGCGGCCGAGGAATGGGCTGACGTCATCGAGAAGAAAGAGGGCCGCGACAAGGAAGCGCGCCGCTGGCCGGTAAAGCAGCTCGCCGAAGAGGCTCACGAGCATATCGCCCTGTTCGACCACGAGACGCGCCAGCAAATCCAGGAGTACTGCGAGCTGGTAGCCCGTCTCCCCTACGATGACGACGCCCCGCTCGGGGTGTAACCGCGCAGCTTCGGCTATTGTCGAGGAGGCCGCTCGATATCGAGTGGCCTCCTTGTATTCTGCACCTTTACGGATCCAGCCAATCCTCTTCCTCTTCCCAATCAATAAGAGCGAAGTCGTCGATGTCCTGCCGCGTGTGAGAGACGTTCAGACCCGCATAAAGCCGCTCGATCCTTTCGTCAAGAGCCGCTTGGGGAATAGACGCCTTGCAATATTCCTCTTCCGTCTCCGACTCACGAAGCTTTTGGACGTATCGCTCATGCTGACTCCGCTTTTCGCTTTCAATGAGATCGATCACCATGAAAGCTACCCTAGGCCTGCACCTTCTCGGCGCGCTGGGACTGCATCCAGTCGGCGAGCTCGCCGATGCCCTCGCCGGTGCGAGCGCTCGTGACGAATATCTCCAGGTTGGGGTTCAGCATGCGCGCCCGCTCCTTCAGGCGGTCCATGTCGAAGTCCTCGTTCAAGGGCAGGTAATCGCATTTCGTGACGATGAGCGCATCCACGGCGGCGAACATGGGCGGGTACTTCATGACCTTGTCCCAGCCCTCGGGAACCGAGAGCAGCATGACGCGGGTGTGGGCACCGGTGTCGAAGTCGGCCGGGCACACGAGGTTGCCGATGTTCTCGAGGAACAGGTAGTCGAAGCGGTCGCCGTCGAAGGCCTCGAAGGCCATGGTCACCATGCCCATCTCCACGTGGCATACCCCGCGGGTGTTCAGCTCCACGGAGGCGACGCCGGCCTCCTTGATCTTCTGCGCGTCCACGTCGGACTCGAGGTCGGCCTCGATGACGCCGAGGGCCTCGACGCCGCGAGCGCGCAGCTCGCGGATGAGCGCGAGCAGAAGCGTCGTCTTGCCGGCGCCCGGGCTCGCCATGACGTCCACGAAGAACGTGCCCTCCTGGGCGCGCTCGGCGCGGAAGGCGTCGGCCGCCTCGTCGTTGGCCGCCAGGATGTTCTTCTTCACTTCAATGACGCGCGTCTGATCCATGATGTCTCCTTCATCGGAGCCGAGCCCTGCTGCTCGGCGCCTTCCAAATACTGCTTAACTCCATAGTAACGGGCGCGGCGGCAGTTGGGCAATGCAGAAAGGGAATCGGCTATGCGGATTGCCGAATGCGCACGGCCGCGTTCGCAAATGCGCAAGCCCGCGTGCGAATTGCTTTGGAAATCGCGGGTAGCGTAGTCTCCGAAGCGCGGCGGCGCCTAGCAACTTTTCGCGACCTGGGAAAATACCGCACCCGTCGCGCGGCGACCGCATAAGAGCCCATCGAAAACTACGCTACCCGTGATTTCTAAAGCAATTCAGCGATTCGGAATGCGCGGCGCAACGTTTTTGAGAGTGCGACGGGTTGCCCGTTGGCGCTGATTCCTGTAGCCTTGTGGCCGAAAGGAGCGCGGGGCGAGCCTTTTCCCGAGACCTTCCCAAAACCTTCCCGAAACGCTTGCCTCCCCTGACGTGAACGAACTTGCCATCCTCGATGCCATCCGGCTTATCCACACACCGTGGCTCGACACGATTGTCGCCGCCTATACGAGCACGAGCGACGTGGGTCAAATCTGGATCCTGCTCGGCATCGTGCTCGCCATCATTCCGAAGACGCGCAAGCTGGGCGCGGCCGTCCTCATCGCCGTGCTTCTGGGCGCCATTGTCACCAGTGGCATTCTAAAACCCCTGATCATGCGCCCGCGGCCGTGCGACGTGAATCCGCTCGTGCCCATGATCATCGATCGGCCCCACGGCTCGTCGTTCCCCTCGGGGCACGCCACCGCCGCCTTCGCCGCGTTCGGGGCGCTGCTGTTCTCGAAGGGGCCCAAGCCCCTCGTCATCGTCGTCGGCATCGGCGCGGTGCTCATGGCGCTCACGCGACTGTACTGCTACGTGCACTACCCCACCGACGTGCTGGCGGGCACCATCGTCGGCCTGCTCGCGGGATTCGCCGCCGCCAAAATCGTCGAAGCGGCAAGCCGCAAACTTCAGGAACGGCGATCGCAATCGCATATTTAGGCGCTAGCGCCCGAATCGAGCACGCAAGCCGCCACCCTGAGGCCGAAGCCCCTATCCCTCGCGCACCTTCCCCGTCACTGGACAGGTGATGTACCCGTCGCGGCGGAGGTAGTGCACGAGAAAGCCCACGCCGGCAAGCGCGAGCGCGATGCCGAGGCCGGTGTAGAAAAAGGCGATGAACCAGCCCGGCACCAGATGGAAGGAGCGCAGGGCGATACCGCCGCCCATCATGACGGCCATGATGAGGTAGCCCCGCACATCGAAGAACTTCAGCACGTGCATCTTCTCCTCGCCGTAGCTGCGGATGCGGGCGGCGTGCTTGCCCACCAGCTTGGAGAACATCATATGGAAGACGACGAAGGTGGCGGGGATGCCGATGAGCAGAAGCCACAGGTCGCCGTTGCCGGCCGCGATGGCCTCGATGCCCATGCGGGCGACCTGGCTTCCGGCGATGAGCCACACGGCGGCCGCGATGAGCAGCAGGTATTTCGAGCGAACTTTGAACATGGCGAGCTTTCCTTTGGCTGTATACCGCTGCGACGCGCTCGCCCCTGTTCGGCGCGGGCACCGCGCGGCCCACTGACTTTTCCTGGGCACCATAGCATCCGCACCCGCTCACTTCTATAAGGCGCACGGTCTCGACAGCAAAATTTCAACTTGCGGAAACTTTGGAAGCCACGAAGACCCCCGCAGCCTCAGACGAGCGGCTCGATGTAGGCGATCGGGGCGACCACGACACGCCCGCAGTGCGCGGCTCCATCCCCAGCGGCAAGACCCGGCTTCGGCACGATCATCGTGACGGTGAGGTCGGCGCGCACGGCATCTTTCGCTGCGCGGCCCGTCTGAGCCGAAAGCCCGCTCGGGACGTCGGCGGCCACCACAAGCGTGCCGCACTCGCGGGCAGCGTTGAGAGCGCGAATCCAATTATCGAAGGGCGCCTTCACGGTATCGTAGGCGAACCCCGTGCCCAAAAAGGCATCGATGGCAAGCGGGGCGGCCTCAAGCAGGGCCGTCACCTCCGCGTCCGTCGGCGCGAGAACCACCTGGCTGCGCGCGCTCAGGGACGCCGTCGCCCGCAGGGCGGCCGCACGCGCCGGCTCGGCCGTAAGCGCCGCAGGTTCTATCGCCGTCACAAGGCGAACGGGAACGCCCCAGCGATCCAGATACTCCCCGGCCACCCAGCCGTCGCCGCCGTTGTTGCCGTTGCCGCAGAGGATGACTATTTCCCCCGCTCCTTCCACCCCTTCCAAGGCCTTGCGCGCCTCGAAGGCCAGGAAGCGGCCGGCGCGGCGCATGAGCGCATCGAGCGGCGTGCCGGCTTCGGCGATGGCCTGCTCGAGCGCCACCACTTGGGGCACCTCGAGCACGGGCGGCGTGAAAGGAGTCACCGCATCGGCCACAGGGCGATAGGCTTCCACGAGCCGCGGCAGCGACCACGCCGCGTTGGCCGGGCTCGGCGAGGGCAGCACGCTGGCGGGCAAACCACTAGCGACCGCGCACAGCTTCGCGTAGTAGCGCCCCGCCGCAGCACCCGTGCAGAACACGCGACGCACCGGTGCTTTCCCCAGCACGCGCGACAGATCGTTGGGGCGGGCGTTGGCGATGGAGGCGTCCGAGGCGCCCCGGATGTCGCAGCTCTCCAGCACGTCCCACAACGCGATATGGTGGCGCAACAGCAGATCGGCCCGCTCGGCGTTGTCCTCGGGCACCGGCTCGTCGAACAGCGCGGCCACAACGCGCCAGAACCGGTTCTGCGGATGCCCGTAGAAAAACGCCGCCTCACGCGATTTCGGCGAGGGCATCGTGCCCAGCACGAGCACCTCCGAGCGCTCATCGAACACTGGCGGAATACCGTGCTCGATGTGCTGCAGTGGCTGGGCGCAATCTTTCATGGCAGCCTCCCTTTGCTCCTCGCGCGATGGCCCCGGCGCCGGGACGCGAACGGCCGCTTGCGCCCGACCGCTTAGGTGAGCAGAAACGACGCCGCGATGAATCCCGCGATCACCAGCACGAAGACTACCACAAAAGCCCACGCGGCGGGACGCCCCAAGTTGATCGTCCAGCCAATGCCGAAGCGCTCGGGCAGAAACAGCGCCGTGTCGTCGGGGTTCACGTAGAAGATGCCGCCCTTCCAATACCGGTCGTTGTCGCGCGGCATGGCGCCGCCGCGCCCGTCGGCGCTCACCCGGGCGAGCAGGCGGCTGCCGTTCTGGCCGTACACCAGGCTCACTGCCGTGCTCGCCACCAGTACGACCACCACCACGACCCCGATGGGTACCAAAGCCTGGGTCATGGAAAGCACACCGAGAAACGTCAGCTGGATGACGGGCCCCAGCAAGCTCACGAGCAGGCCCATGCCGACGAGCATCACACTCTGGGCGCGGGCAAACATGCCGTAGGCCCAGGCGCTCGCCGCCGGCATGGCGGGGTCGCTGCCCTTCTTCGACCGCGAAATCATCCAATGGGCCACCGTAAGGCACACGACGATGAGCACCACGAACAGCACCGGAAACGCGACGATGCCCGACGATTTGTCGGCCCACTCGGTCACCTTCCCCGCCAAATCCATGTGCAGCGGCACCTTGTCGGGCATGGCGGGATAGCCCACGATACCCATGGTCAGCGTAATGAGAATCACGGGCACATACAGCAGATCCCACGCAAGGGAAAGAGGCTTCGGGAAGGGCTCGTCGCCGACAAATCCCGCGCTGCGGCGCCCCTCGGCCACCCAGCCTTGGGCCTTCTTGTATCGCTGCACCTTTGCGCGGAAGTACAGCATGAGGCCATAGCCGCCAAGGCACAGAACGAGGGCGGCGGCCACCAGCGCCGCGACGAAAGCGTGCTCAGGGTCGAGCGCCAGGGCCGCCGCGCACGCAATCGTCGCCGCCGCCGTAAGCGCCAGCATGATCGCAAGATAGGTGCGTTTCAGGCGGCGCAGATAAGGATCGGCCGCCGCGTCGTCGGGTACGGTGACGGCGAAGCACTCGCGCTTCGGCATGAGGTAGGGCGTGAGCGCCATGGTCACGCCCATCAAGGGAACGACCAGGGTCAGAAGCCCGAGAAGCAGAAGCATGGGGGTCGTCGCGCTCATTGGGTGGCCACCGCCTTCCCTGCACCCGCACTTGACGAGGCTCCAGCGGTCTTTCGCTTTTGCACCGGACGCGGGGCGGCCTCGGCATCTTCCATCACCCCGTAGGCGCGGGCGGCCTGAGCGGCGGCCGCTTCCAGAAACTGGCCGCGCGCGCCGCCCCGGGCTCGGAAGGCCAAGGCCAGCTTGAAGAGGTCATCCTCCATCTTCACTTGGGCCGATGCATCGGCGTCAGCGCGATCGGCGGCGGCCGGATCGGCGATCACCGCCCCGGCGCGACCGCGCATGCGCACGTAGCCCTCGTCGCGCAGCACCGCGTAGGCCTTGTTCACCGTGTGCAAGTTGATGCCCAAGTCGCTCGCCAGCGAGCGCACCGAGGGCAGCGACTGGCCCGGCTCCAGCTGCCCGGTGGCGATGCCGGCCACAATCTGGTTGCGTATCTGCAGGTAGAGCGGCTCTGGGGCCGCAGCATCGATGGTGATGAGCATGGGGCGTCCTTTCCGGCAAGAGGCGTCTGCGGCACCGAGCGAACCGACAGATGCCCCGCGCCCCGCTCTCTGCTAAGCACGATGACAGCCGTCGACGCAATCCCTTTGCCGCAACCTCCATCGCATGGGAGACTTGCCTAGCGGTTGACTTCTTGTTCTATTCGAAGTATAACATAAACTGTTCTAGTTGTCATAGAACAAAATCCCGCAGCACCGACGAAAGGACTTCCCCATGAAACGCGCCCTCGTCTTTCTCGCCATCACCTTCGGCATCACCTACGCCTACGACTTTCTCGTGGTGTACCCCATCGCGGAGGGCATCGCGGCCATGTGCGCCTGGTGCACCGTGCTCGCCATCTTCCTCAGCTACGTGACCATCCGCACCGGCTCCACGTTTGCCGCGGCCATCGGGCACGGGGCCGTGAACGGCACGACTAACGGCGTGACGCTGTTCTCCCTTTCGGGCGGCAACCCCTTCGTGGGGCCCTTGTGCACGGGTATCGTGGGCGGCCTTCCGCTTCTGGTCGTAGCCGCGGCCATGCTGTGGAACATGCGCCGTCGCGAGAAAGCCGGAACGCTGCACATCCCCGAAGCCGGCCTCCCCGACGGCATGCGCCGGAGCCGTCGCTAGAGGGGCGCGCGCTCCCCAATGGCGCAGCGCGTTCTTCCCCGATGGCGTATACTGGGCACGCGACAGACTGGGAAAGGAGAGCGAGCAATGACGGGGCTTCTATGCGTGGGAGCGGGCGGCGCGCTGGGTGCCATGGGACGCTACAGCCTGGGACTCATCCCGCTGGGAGGCGAGCTGCCGCTCATGACGCTGCTCATCAACTTCCTGGGGTCGGTGGCCATAGGGGCCATCGTGGAGACCTCCGAGCTGGCCGCCGGCGCCCTTTCCCGCGAGGCGGTGCTGTTTTTGAAGGTGGGCCTATGCGGCGGATTCACGACGTTCTCCACCTTCTCGCTGGAGACCCTCGAGCTCATCGAGGGCGGCCAATACGCCATCGCCGGCGCCTACGCCCTGGTCAGCGTCGTTTTGTGCGTCGCTGGCGTGCTGGTCGGAAAGGTGCTCGCTCGCGCGCTCATGCCGACAGGCTAGACGCCAGAAGAGCCGCGTCGGGGGCCTTGGCTAAGACTGCTAAAAATTCTAAAGGCTCTAAAACTGGTAAAGGAGCATTCGCTTCTTACTATCCCCGCTTGCAAATAGTCTAGGGGTTCGCTAGAATTTGGGCGCGCCGGCATTCCCCCTTCAGCGTCGTGCAGCGGGTCGGGGGCCAAGTCCTATGCACCGGGTGGGTCGAGAGTGGCGCACGACCCATCGCCAGCGAGAAAGGTGCATCATGGGCGTGATCAAAGCCGTATGCACGAGCGATATCAAGGGAATCCAGAAAACCGAGCAAGCCGCCATCGAGCTTAGGCCCAACTGGGGCATCGAGGGCGACGCCCACGCTGCCCCGTGGCACCGCCAGGTGAGCCTTCTGTCCTTTGAGCAGATCGAGGCATTCAAGAATCGGGGCGCCGAAGTGGGCAACGGGGCGTTCGGCGAGAACATCATCGTCGAGGGCTTCGACCTGAAGAGCCTTCCTGTCGGCACGCGCTTCACCTGCAACGACGTGGTGCTGGAGCTGACCCAAATCGGCAAACAGTGCCACGCCCATTGCGCCATCTACCACCAGATGGGCGACTGCATCATGCCCCGGGAGGGCGTCTTTTGCAAAGTGCTCGCCGGCGGCACCATCGCCCCCGGCGACCTTATCGAGATCGCATAGCAGGTCGCGAAGAGGCAGACAGCGGGGACGCGCAGAATCTAACGTCCCCGTAACTGGCCAAGTAACTCTGCCAGTTTTTCAATAATTGGCAAAGCAACTTGACCAGTTTTGTGAAGGTTAAACTGCGCGGCTACTCGGCGTAGGGGGTAACGAACTCGTCGATGGCCTCTTCCGAGACGCCTGCTTCGAAGCGGCGGCCGGCCCGCCGCTTTCCGCATCGTTTTCCCTATTGTCGCGGGCACTCTCGTCAAAAGCAACTGCGTGTTCGTCATGGCCCATAAAAGATAGGCATAAGAGCACTCACTCACGTTCTCGGTCGACGAACCACCTCGAAATTGCAGCAAATCACCGGTTATGAGCGTCTGGAGGCGCTAACCGAATACAGATTTGAAAGAGCCGTATCACATACAGTCTGTTGACCTGGAGTTTTGCCAAGGGCCTTTTGCGCTGAACTCCTTCGCGCGAGAACCAGACGCTCATAACCGTCAATCTCATGCAAAAACAGGGGGATTCAACGACCGGCAGAAACTTCTTCGCTCTCGCAATTGTGCCTTGACTTTGAGCTTACTCGAAGGTTTAGGGTAACGAGAAATCAAGTGCGCAAAACTTGAAGGCGCGCAATGAGCAGTAGCGTCGGAAACACCCCAAAAGAATCGAGGAACCTCATGCCCAAAGTAGTACAGACCGCCGGCCGCGATGCGCTCGGCACCTTCGCGCCCCAATTTGCCGCCTTGAACGACGATGTGCTGTTCGGCGAGGTGTGGAGCAACGACGACCTCACCCTAAAGATGCGCTCCATCCTCACCGTGACCACGCTCGTCGCCAAGGGAATGGCCGACACGTCCTTCGAGCACCACGTGGCCAACGCCAAGAAGAACGGCGTTTCGGCCCGCGAGATGGCCGCCATCCTCACCCACGTGGCCTTCTACGCCGGCTGGCCCAACGCCTGGGCCGCCTTCCGCGTGGTGCTGAAGGTGTACGCCGACGACCCGCTGGATCTCGAAAACCCCGAGGCCCACGGCGGCATCTTCGGCCTGGGCGACCCCAACGACGCCTACGCGCAGTACTTCACGGGCCAGTCCTACTTGAACCCGCTGACCGATCCGGCACAAACACAGTTCATCGCCAACGTCACCTTCGAGCCGGGTTGCCGCAACAACTGGCATATCCACCACGCGACCGAAGGCGGCGGCCAAATCCTGCTCGTCACCGACGGCGAAGGCTGGTACCAGGAGTGGGGCCAGCCCGCCCGCAAGATCGTCGCGGGTGATGTGGTGTACATCCCGGCCAACGTGAAGCACTGGCACGGCGCCGCCGCCGATAGCTGGATGAGCCACGTGGCCTTCGAAACCCCAGGCACCGACTGCGCGAACGAATGGTGCGAGCCCGTGACCGACGAAGAGTACGCCGCCCTGTAACCTTCCGCAGAAGCGCTCGACCAAGCGCATCGGGAACCATCAGCGCCGCATCCATCCAGGAGGCGGCGCTCTTTGTTTGCGCGACGTTGGGGTACACTACGGGCACCATCCTTTTCCGAGAAAGAGCGACTCTTGCGCATCTCCGCCACCTCCCTTGTTGTCTTTCTGCGCGAGCACGCCGTGCTTGTCGTGGCGGCGGTGGCTGCTGCGGCTTCCGCCCTGGCGGTACCGCCCGACGAGGCCTATCTGGGATACTTCGATTGGAAGACGCTCGGCTGTTTGTTCTGCATGCTGGCCGTCGCGAGCGCGCTGCGGCTCATGGGCGCTTTCGACCGGGCGGCTCGCGCCGTCATCGCACGGTTTCGCAGCCCTGGACCTCTCGCGCTGGCCCTCGTGCTCACGACGGCCGCGCTCTCGTGTGTGGCAACCAACGACATGGCCCTCATCATGATGCTGCCGCTGTCCGCCGCCACGCTCATCGGCGCGGGGCATGCGCGTCTCGTGGCGCCCGTGTTCGTGCTGCAGAGCCTGGCAGCGAACCTCTGCGGCATGATCATGCCCTTCGGCAACCCGCAGAACCTGTATCTGTACTCTTACTATGGGCTGCACCTCGGCGATTTCCTGCGCACGATGGCGTTGCCCTTCGCGCTGTCGACCGCTGGCGTCGTCGCTTGCACCTGGTGGTTGTGCGGTCAGCCGAACAGCAACCGCAGCCAAAACGATGCGCGCAAGCTCGCCGCGCCCATGCCTCTCAGTCGGCGGCGCCTTGTCGCCTACGGGCTGCTGCTCGCCCTCACCCTCCTGGCCGTGTTCCGCATCGTGCCCATCGCCACTGCCGTCGTCATCGTGGCCGCGACGCTCGCCGCCCTCGACCGCCGCGCGCTGGTCGCCGTGGACTGGGGCCTGCTCGCCACCTTTGCGTGCTTCTTCGTGTTCGCGGGAAACATGGCCCGCGTGCCGGAAGTGTCCGCATGGCTTTCGCCCCTCATGGCCGACCACGGTCTGCTCGTGAGCGCCGGCTTAAGCCAGATCATCAGCAACGTGCCCGCGGCCGTGCTGCTCTCCCATTTCACAGGCGCATGGCAGCCCCTGCTTATCGGTGTGAACATCGGCGGCGCCGGCACGCTCGTCGGCTCGCTCGCGAGCCTCATCACGCTGCAGCATTTCACCAGCGTGCGCAAAGTGTTCCCCCAAACAGCCGCATTGCCCGAGCTATCCACCAGCCGCTTCCTTATCCTATTCAGCATGTTGAATTTCGCCTTTCTGGTCATCCTCTTGATCGCTTGCGGAATGACTTCCTTCTTCTAGCTTTTTCTTCCCGCCTCTGAAGAGCACACCAACGCGACGACTACCGAGAACGCAAGATGCCAGGTAAAACATGACCAATTTCTGCGTACGCATGAATTATGGGTATTCTACAGACTTTTTCTGCGTACGCACGAATTTGCTCTTCCTCTGTCACAATTTCGGCGTACGCAGAAATGAGAGGAACATCATGAGTTCTGTTTTCACCTCCAAGGATATTGGCGCGGTCATTCGAGCCGAGCGCAAACGCCAAAAGCTCACGCAAACCGAGTTGGCGGATTTGTGCGCCGTCAGCCTGTCGTTCGTCTCCAACCTTGAGAACGGCAAGACGACGACCGAACTGGAGAAGACCCTCAAGGTGCTCAACACCCTGGGGCTCGACGTCATGATCGCGAAGCGAGGGGAATAGTCATGGAATTGACCGTTTACCGCGACTTTCCGGAAGGTCCTCTTCCTGCGGGAATCCTGGCGCGAACCGAGGGCGAGGTCGCCTTCCGCTACCACGAGGATTATCTTGCCTCCCCGGCTGCCGCCCCGCTCTCCCTGTCCCTCCCCTTGCAAGCCGAACCCTACACAGAAGAAGAGCTCACACCCTATTTTCGCGGTCTTTTGCCCGAGGGGGCGGCTCTGGAAAATCTCTGCCGCAGCCTGGGCATTCCCCAAGACGACTACATTGCCATGCTTGCCGCCTGCGGGCTCGATTGCCTGGGCGACGTCATCATCGATCCTGCTGTCTATACCGAAACGCGCTCCTATGAAGCGGTGTCGCTCGACCAAATCAAGGAAATGGCAGGAAAGCCGGGCAAGATCGACGAGTCCCTGGAAACGGCCCGACTCTCCCTCGCAGGCACCCAGAATAAGTGCGGCCTCTTCCACGATCCTGCGGCCCCAATCACCGAAGGATGGTACCAGCCCGTCGGGGGCGCCCCGTCGAATTACATCGTCAAATTTGCCCGAGAGGATCTCATCGACCTCATGCAGGTGGAGCACCTCTCCATGACCTGCGCGGCAGCATGCGGACTCGATGTGGCTCGAACCGCCCTCATCAGTCCGTTGAAGCCCATCATTTGCGTCGAGCGCTATGACCGTCGGCTCGCCTCGAACGAGACCATCAATGGACTACCCGCTCCGCTGCGGCGCCATCAGGAAGACCTCACTCAAGCGTTCGGGCTCTTGCCCCACGCGAAGTACCGCGAACTGAAACCCAGCAGCGTACAGGTTATCGCCGACTTCCTCCGTCGCCGCTCCGCCCAACCGGCCCGAGATCTTCGCGCCTTCGCGAGCCTCATCCTCTTCAATTACCTGATCGGCAACTGCGACAATCACCTAAAGAATCTGTCCATCCTCTACGCTCCCGATTGGCAGTCCTTCATCCTCGCCCCCGCCTATGATCTGGTAAGCACAACCTACTTCGCCCGATTCTCCCGCGAAATGGGCATGGCCATAGGCGAGCACACCGACATCGAAGAGGTGACGACTGCGGATTTTGCCATTCTGGCCGACCAGCTGGGCATCAGCATGAGGGTGCTTCGCAACATCATAGACACTTTTGCCGAAAAAGCACTTCCCTCTCTCCGCGAAGAAGGCACGCAGCTCGCAAGCGAGGGATACGACGCAGCTCCCTATATAGCCGACGACATCGAGGAAGACATTGCTCCGCGACTAGAGATACTCAGCAGCCTATAGAACGAGGAAAGCTCTATCGCACCTGGTCAAAAACCTTTCTTCTGCGCAAGATTATTTCTCGAAAGCGTTTTCCTCGAAAATCTTTCGCTCTAGGAAGCAGGCGCTTCTTCCCATTCGGTTGGGGAGGGTACCGCAGCTGATGGGGCCACCGCGTCCAGCGCACTTTCCGTGCTTCGACGCTCGCGGGCGTCGCAGACGGCTCGATAGATGCGGGCCACGGCGTACACACCGAACACCGCCGTGTACACGGCCAGGCTCTCCTGCGCGCTCGCACCGCCGCGAGACGCCGCGGGAACCAGCATCAGGGCCAGGTGCACGTACACGAGCCCGAAGAACACGTAGGCTCCCTTCTGCAGGCGCGCCCACGCATCGGCCTTCATGCGGCGTTTCACCTGGGATACCGACGTCACCCCGAGCATCGCCAGAAGAACCGTGAGCGCCATGGCTACGGCGAAGGCAAGAACCACATGGTCCTTGGCACTGCCCATAGCCAAGCGCGACACATAGGTTCCTACATAGGCCACCATATGGCCCACCGCCAAAAGGCAGGCCGCTATGGAAAGCTCGGCGCGCACGGGGCGCAGCCACACCGACACGCTGGACGCGCGGGAAAAGCAGCCAATGCCCATGACCACTACGAACAGCGCCAGAGCGAGCAGACACTTCTGCACCAAGAGGAACAGCGGATTCCACAACCAGAACGGCGCACCGAAAAACTCGGCCGCCAGATAGGCCGCGTCCACCGCAACGGCGAACACGTACAGCACCGCGGGATGCCGATGGATGAACCGGCGTCCGATAAAGCATGCCAGCACCGTGAGCAGCAGCACGCAGGCAAAGGTCATGACAAGACCTCCTTCAGCACGGCACGATTCTCCTTAATGTAGCTGAGAGCAAGCTGGGTGATAGCGGGATAGAACGGCGTGCAGGCGAACTTCTTCACACGCTCGAGCAGACGGGGAACCCAGTTCAGCAAATGCTCGTCGATAAAGGTCGCCTGGGCATGCATCATCGCGCGGACGCCATCGGCAAAGCCGCCCTCCCCGACTTCAGCGCCCAGGTCATCGGCAGTCGCAGGCGCTCCTTCGGCCCCCAAACCAGCGGCAATGCGCTCGCTGAGGCGCCCCATGAACTCCAGTTCGAACGCCAGATGATCCTCGGGCACGTTCAAATCTCGCGGAATCGCCAGGCCCCAGCGCCGGTACGCGCGCACGACTTCGTCGCGGGAATCCTGCATGAGAATGCCCTCGGGCGAGGTGTACACGCTCTCGTAGGGAACGGCCGTCTCGCCCTCGTAAACGCCTGCCGCCAGAAACACGCGCGCGTAGTCCACCGCCAGATCCTGCCGGGCGTCGGGGCCGCGCCGCGCCAGATAGCGGCGCATGGCCGCACAGGCATCGCCCACCTCAGACCCATCGTCGGGAAACGCAAAGCCGCTTTCCGCCAGACCATCGATCTGCTCTTCGGTCAACTCCAGATAGAAAATGCTGCTCAGCAGCGCATAGAACGCCGCAGCGTTTTCAAAAAACGCCCACAGCTCAGCGACCTCGCCGGCTTCCGATGAGCCGCAAGGCGCCCCCGTTGGCATCTCTTCCATATTCCGTCCTCTCTCCGAAGCCGCTCCGAACGCGGCGAAAAGCCGTGGCGGCGACCCCGTCACCGCCACGGCCCCTTCAGGTGCGGGCCGGCCAAAAGGGAGGGGGAGAAGGCCGGCCCGCCTAGCAGGAAGGCGCTAGACGTTGCTCACCTGCACCGCGTCGTCGCTCACCCAGGTGGCGTACTTCGGCGACAGCAGGTAGATGGTGGAAGGCCCGTTGCCCGAGTCGGCCAGCTGATGGCGGTCGGCCTCATCGTAGGACGCCACGAGCTTGGACACATCGCTTTCCGGATCGTCCAAATCGCCGTAGAAGCGGGCCTCGCCGCAGCAGGCCTTCACGCAGGCCGGCAGCTCGCCCTTAGCGGTCAGGGGCTTGCACAGCGTGCATTTGCCTACCACGCTCTCGGCCTCGTTGAGGGCGCGCACCCCGTAGGGGCACGCCGACAGGCACGACTCGCAGCCGATGCAGTTCTCTTGGTCGATAAGTACGACGCCCGTCTCCTCGTCGCGGTACGATGCGCCCGTGGGGCGCACCTCCACGCAGGGGGCGCCGACGCACTGCTGGCACATGGTGGGCAGCCAGTACTGCTCGATGTTCGGGAACGTGCCATTCGGCCCCACCGGCGTCACCCGGCTCCAGTACTGCCCCAGGGGCACGTCGTTCTCTTGCTTGCACGCGACCTCGCACCCGAAGCATCCGATGCAGCGGTTGAGATCGACAACAATGGCGTTACGCGTCATAGACGGCATAACCTCCTCCCGTTTCGTCAGTTACCTCCGGCAGCCACGGCGCAAATTGCGCAGGCTCGGTCCACACGCCCTCAGGCGCGCTGTCGGCACGCGTCACCTTCACGGTGAACCCGCGCAGGGTGTAGGTGCCGAACTCCGGGTTGTAGGGCTTATCGTTCTTGGTCAGCACGTTCACGTTCATGGCCTTCCACGCCCGGCTCGGATCGTCGGAATCCAGAAGCTCCGGGTTCCAGAAGCGCTCCTGGTAGATGACCTTGGGCGCGATGCCCTCGGTGATGTGGATGCGTCCCTGAATCTTGCCGCGGCGGCTCTCCACGAAGCACCAGTCGCCCTCTTCTACGCCGATCTCGGCGGCGGTGACCGGGTTCACCCACGTCTGGGGCACCGGGTACATCTCGCGGATCCACGGCACGTTGCGCAGGGTGCCGTGGTGGTACATCGGCACGCGGCCCTCGGTGAGCACGTAGGGGAACTCGGTGTCGGTGACCGGCGACTCGGCCGGCTCCTCGTAGCGCGGCAGCGGCAGGTAGTCAACCGACGCCGGAGGCAGCACGTAGTTGTCCCAGAACGAGGCGCCCGCCGGACCTCCCGTGCGGCCCATGATGGTCATGGCCTCGCCATAGGGCTCCATACGGTGCGAGGTGGTGGCGAAACCAGTGGGGTTGCCGTCCTCGCCGGGCTTCTCGTAGCTCTCGTAGGTGGAGGTGATCCACTCTTCCATGGGCATGAACTCCGCGGGCAGCTTCTCGCAGCACTCGTCCCACGTCCACTGCTCGCCGAAGGACTGGCTCATGAAGGCGGCCAGGTATCCCTTGTACTCGTCGTAGGTCTTCCAGTAGGGGCCCGCCATGCCGCAGTTCTCGGCGTCGAAGGCCATCTGCGCCTCCTTGTGGCCGCGATCGGCCAGGGCGGACACGATCCACGACCAAATCAGCGTCTCGTCCACGTGCTCGAAGGTGTGCACCACGTCGCGGCGGATGAGCCACACGTTGCAGCGGTCGGCGCCGTAGGCCGTTTCCAGCCATTCGGCCGTGGGCAGAATCATGTCGGCCAGCTCGATGGAGGTCGTCGTGGGGTACATGTACATGTGCACGATGAACTTCATCTTCTTCATGGCCTCGAGGAACGTGGTAGCATCGCCCACCATGGCCAGCTTGTTGCCGGAGCGGTCGATCCACATCTCGGGCTGGTAGGGCTCGCCAGTGTTCATGGCCTCCATGATGGTGGGAATGTGCGAGGCCATCCAATAGTTCAGGCCCTTGTGCTCGATGACGCCCAGACGGCGGTTCACCACTTCCTCGGTCGGCGAAAGCGGCGTGGGGCCGAACAGGTTGAACGGGAACAGGAAGTAAGTGCCAAGCGATTGGTTCTTGCGACTCTGAATGGTGTTGCCCTGGTGGCACGCGTTGCCCATGAGCGACTCAATGATGGTCACGCCCTCGGGCACCTGGGCCGATTGGGCGTACTGGTCAGTAGCCACGCCGATGGAGATGCCGGAATGGGGCGAGCCCTCCGCGTAGATCTTCACGGCCTCCTCGATGGCCTCGGGCGTGCACCAGGTGACCTCGGCGGTTTTCTCCAGCGTCCACTCGGCGCAGTTGTCCCACACGGCGCGGAAGGCGGTGCGGCTCTTCTTGCCGTTCACTTCAAACTCACCGTCGAGCACCGGCGACAGCGTCTCGTCCTGGGGCCACGGCATAGCCTTAGCGGAGTTGCTGTTGGCGTCCCACACCACGTAATCGGTCGCCTCGCCCAAGCCCAGCTCGTCGGCATGATAGAGCAGCATGGTCTCCTCGTTGACGAGGAAGGGCAGATTCGTCCACTTCACGCACCAGGCCTCGTCGTAGAGCTTGTTCTCGATGATGTAGCGGGCCCAGCCGTTGGTCATGGCCACGTCGGTGCCGGGGCGAATGGGCAGCCACACATCGGCCTTGGCAGCGTCGGGAGTGAAGCGCGGGTCGATGACCACGGTCTTCATGCCCTTCATGCGCAGGTTGTTCACCGCACGTCCGCCCGAGGGCACATGGCTCTGAGACGGATCGGTGCCCCACATGACCAAACAGGCCGGCACGGCGCCCTCGTAGTAGATCTCGCCCACCGTGGAGTCGGCGATAGAGGTGTCGTTGCAGCCGTTCAGCATGGGCTGGGTGCACATGCGCGGCAGGTAGCACTGGGCGCAGCCCGGCTCGAAGAAGTTGCCGCCGCCGAACGCCTGCAGGAAACGGTGCAGGCCGAAGAACTGCGGGTTTCCACCGCCGCCCGTGGAGATAACGAGCTTCATCGGATCCTTCTCGTAGATCTCCATGAGGTTGTCGGCGATGGTGTCGATAGTCTCCTTCCACGAGATGCGCTCCCATTGGTTGGTACCGCGCTCGCCCACGCGCTTCATGGGATACTTCATGCGGTTGGGATTGTACAGAGCTTGCACAGCCGCCAAGCCCTTGGCGCAGATGCGCCCCTTCGACATGGGGTCGATGGGGTCGCCCTCGACCTTGATCACGCGGCCGTCCTTCACGTGCACGAGCACGCCGCAGTTGGAAATGCAGGCGCGGCAGGACGAGTGGACGATTTCCACCGCCTCCTCTTCCGTCGCTTCCTCGGTGCCCGTGGCGGACAAGTCGGTCTGCTCCATGTTGGAGCACCCCGCAACCGCACAGGCAGCGGCGGCCGCACCGGCCACGGCGAGGAAATTGCGACGGGTCAGCGTTGCATTGCTCATAGGCCTTTTCCTCCTCTTTCCTCTCTCGAATCTTTCGCGGATCGCGAACGTTAGACCTCGGCGAGGCCCTTTTCCGTCGCGACCCACGCCTTCCCATTCCACGCGAGCGCGCCCACCGATTCGAGCGAGCCCGTGAAATAGCTGGCATGCAGGCCGTCAATCCCCCGTGCGGCCTCGGTTTCAAGCAGATCGTTGTCCTTGAGAAGCTCCTGGAGCCGGCGCGTGGTCAGCCCCTCCCCCTCGGCGCACCAGGCGAGCACCGCGCGGAAAGCCTCCTCGCGGGCCGGCTGCGACTGGACGAGCCGGTCGAGGGAGCGTTCCCTGGCCACGGCAGCCGCGCCGCGACGGCCGGCTTCAGTGGCCTGCACGGTAATAGCAACCACAGCGTCCTCGGGAACTTCCTCGTCAGCCTGCAGCGCCTCGAGGGTACCGTCGTAGGGCTCGCCGCTTACGAACACGCGCTCCGCAAGTGCACCTGCGCGCACCATGGTGTCCACCATGGCCGCGCCGCTTGCGATCTGGGATTTGGAAGTGCGCCCGGCTTCGCAGAGCGCCTGGGCTTCCTCAAGGGCGCGCTCCTCGGCGCACCAATCGATAAGCGCGATGTATATCTCGCGGTAGGCAGGATTGCCCTCCAACACCCCGCGCACGCGCTGTTCCTGCGACGTTCGCCCTTCGTGCAATCCCCCATCTCTCATAGCAGCACTCCCCCTTCTGCCTCACGGCGTCAACAGCGGGAATGCTACGCGCACACTGCGGCGCGCACCATCGCCCATCGTGAGCGAAAATGCCTCGAAGAGGGCTTTCACTCAAAATGAGTGCAGTCAATGATCTGGGAAAACGCTATTCAGCTTGCCCGCGCACCTTATCGAGCAGCTCCTGGCGCGAGTGCACGTCCAGCTTGCCGTAGATGCGGCGGATATGGGAGCGCACCGTGTTGAAGGAGATGAACAGCTCGTCGGCGATGGCCTTGGCGTCCTTGCCGAGAACGAGAAGCTCCAACACGTCCACCTCGCGGGCCGACAGCCCGAAGTCGATGCCGAGGATGGCGCAAAGGCGCTGCAGCGACGCCTGATACCCATCGAGCGCCGAGGCGTCGAGCGCTCCGGCGCTTTCGGCATCCGTCGCCCGCGAGCTCTCGGCTCCAACGCCGGCAGTTGTGGGCTCTTGCGCCTTTACCGGTGCCATGAGCCGCACGATGTCATCGCGTCGCAGCAGAAAGAGACTGCCCGCCACGCATAATATGATCGCTGCCGCCATCACGAACGAGAGCAATCCCTCCGGCATCCCCATCTCGTAGATGAGCGAACCGACCCCCACCCCGGCCGTGGATCCAAGACAGGCCGCCCCGAAGCCGAGCCCCACCACGCGCACCGCGTCAGCCCCCGACTTAAACGACATACGGCACAGAAGCGCCCAGAGACAAATGCACGTCAAGCCGAACAGCACCGAGGAGACATCGCCCATCACCGTTGCGTTCACCTTCAGCAAGGCCAGCACCAGCACCACGAGCACCGACGCGATGAGCAGCCAGTAGCACAGCTCGCCGAAGGCCGCATCCCGCGGAGACACCCAAGCAGCCACCATAACCGCCACCGCCACAAGCACCAGACCCAGAGCCACCACGCAGCGGGACACGGTAAAGGCGCTCGGCTCAATCAAGTAGGGATAATACCCCCGCGTGAGGCTCAGCAGAAAGAGCGACATCGCGGCGAACACAGCCAGACGCACAAGCGTCGCCGACAGAGGGCGGAAGGATCCCTCCGTTTCCCCCTCCCCCGTCTCCTCATTGAAAGCCGAGGAGGCATCGTCGCTTTCAAGGGTCAGGAAGAATACCGCCAGAGGCACCAACAGCACGAGAATCATGGCCGCCACGACCATAAGCCCGCAGAGCAGCAACATCGTGGCGAACGCGTAAATGAGCACGCCCAAAAGCAAGGCCGCGCCCATGCCCATGAGCATCCCCCTGCTCTCCACTTCGGAGAACACGATGGCCAATCGCAGGCCCAGAAGGGCTGTCATGCACCCGGTCAGCGCCGCGCAAACGGCGAACACCGGCAGGGGCACCGCCGAGCCGTTGAGCACCACCAGAGTCATGGCTGCCGCAATGCAAGACGACAACGTCAGGGGGCGCCGTGCGAGCAGATGCCGTCGCGCCCAGGAGGGAGCAAAGCTCAGTATCATGAGCGTCACCCCCAAAGCCGATGTCGAGTACAGAAAGGCGCTCGCAGTCGACTGTTGCGATGCCCCTCCCTCGCCCAGCGAGAGGTCGGTGCTGTAAATAAGCGTGATCCACGCGATCCATAGCGCCGCGCCCGCAATGCCGAGCGACGGCACGCGCCCGCCGCGGAAACTCGTATCCAAATTCATAGCCCGCCCTCTTGCCCCCTCGGAAACCGGCAGATATTCCGAGCATAGGTTTATCGCGGGCGAACCCCAATAGTCCATTGTGAGTGAAAAGTATCAAATTCCCCCTACAGCGAGTCTCCTCGCGCAGAGCACTCGGGGAAGGGGACAATCCCGAGCTTTTACTTCCTTGCCGCCTCGGTAACTAGGTCGATAAGCTCCTCTTTCGAGTGAATGTCGAGTTTTCCATAGATGTGCCTGATATGCGTTGCCACCGTGTTCTTGGAGATGAACAGCTTTTCGCGGATATAGGGGCGATTGTAACCGCGAGCCAAAAGAAAGGAGATTTCCGTCTCGCGATCGGACAGGCCGAATCTCTCCTGCAGAACCTCGCACCCCACCATGAGCGAGTGCTCAAGCGCATCCGAGCCCGCCGCAGCCATCGGCCGCACTTCAATCGGTTCGCGCTGGGGCGCCGCAATGCCAACGAGAGCCACGAGGCAGATGAGCGCCGACAGGAAGGCCACCTCAGAAGACGCCGCGGCGGAACCAGCGCATGCGCTCCCCGCGAGGTTGCCGAAAAGCACACCCAGCTGCACAGAGCCATTAAGAAGCCCCACGCCCAAGACCACAGGCGCCTTTCCTTGCTTGGCAAGAGTGATCGCAGACAAATATACCAGCACCTGAATGAGCGAATCAAGAGTATCCCCGATGGCGTTGGAGACAAATCCGGCCCACAGACCGGAAGACCCATGCAGCACAAGCATTATGATCACGCACGGAACCGCCCAGCGGAACAATCCCGTGAAGCTCATCCTTCTCGAAAAGAATACAATGGCAATGCCCAAAGCTACGCTGGCAAGGCTGGATATGAGCATGGAGACATCAAGATCGATGAGCGCATGCATACTGTCGCGGACATCGGCCAAAGCGGCCTGCCACCCGATGCCGAGATACAGCACCACGAGAACAACCGCGACGCGCCCAAGATAGAAGCCCCACGATTCCGCAATTCCGAAGCGTCGGGATAGAGACGCGCCGGCACCCGACGAAGCTGAAGCGGCGCCCGACGCTTCCGAATCCTTAAGGTAGGGCGACATCCCTCCAACGCTTGACGCCGCCTCTTCGACGCCGCCCCGCTTAGCCCCCTCGCGCAAGCAAAGGAGAAGCAAGACACCGGACATCAGCGGCAGCAACGCCGTCGCCACTACGCCCACAACCCCCTCCAGCAGAGGGTATACCACAACGCACGGCACGATAACTAGCGACGAGAGGGGCACTACCGCTTCCAGCTCCTCCACATCCAGCACCATAAGCGCACGGGCCCACAGCAGACTGAGCAAGGCATAGCCCACGCCTGTCATGGCTCCTCCCAGCCACGCAAGCCCCAATGCAAATGCGCCCAGGGCCGAAACAATGGTTCCCGCTGTCAAAAGCAGCGCTGCCGCTATGGAAAATCTTCGTAAGCAGTGGCCCCCGAGCGGTCTTCGACTCAGCAACAAGCCGCCGACGAAAAATCCGAGCACGACAGCTACCGCCGAGAGGAGCCATGACTCATCGGAGTTGATGGACTGACCGCTTCGACAGGGAAACACTGCCGATGTTGCATAGGTGCAATACAGCCACGCCCAGACAAACCCAATGCCCATGTAGCGCAACTTGAGCGCCGCTTCAACACGACGCATCGAGTCAAATACGCTGTCTTTGGTTATCGCCTTTCCCATCGATTCCCTCCCCAAGCCTCTCATGCCATCGCACCCGCACTCCACAGGATCTCCTCCTCAAAAGAGAAGTATAGCAACTCGCCCCCCCTCAGGTTCAGAAAACCCCTGGTAGCGGCATCACCTCAGAGAGGTGATTTCTCGAATAACCGCGCGCAAGCGATGGCCTCTATCGCGCAGTTCCTCCACGATGACGCATTGCGTCGGCCAATCACACCGCTCGTCGACGCAAGAGAGATCCACGAAATAGGAGGGACTATGAGCAAAGAATCAATGAAAATGAACCGTCGCGACTTCCTCGGCCTGGGCGCCGTGGCCGCCGTGGGAGCCATGGGCTTGGCAGGATGCGCGCCCCAGACTTCGGCCGAGAAAGACCTCAGTGCGACCGGTGAAGCAGCTGCGACGCCCGAAGCTGCAGCGAGCGCAGAAGACTGGCTTGGCGCAGAGCCCGAAATCGCTGAGGGCGACATCGTCGAAACCCTCGACACTGACTTCCTCATCATTGGCGCCGGCACGGCCGGCCTTGCCGCTGCTGGTGCGGCGGCCGATTTGGGCCTCGACTTTATTGCCTGCGATAAGAGCAATCAGGTTCCTGAGACGCGCGAGTACTTGGGCGGCGTAGACACCGCCTATGCCAAGGCCAACAACGTGACCATCGACCGTCCGAAGCTTTTAAACGAGCTGACGCGCTACGCCTCCGGCAAGTGCAACCAGAAGCTCATCAAGCGCTGGATCGACGATTCGGCCGAATACGTTGATTGGGTAACCGAGGTAATGAAAGACGCCGGCAAAGAGGTCATGCTGGACATGCCGCCCGAGCACGCCACGGGCGGCACCGACTACTATGTGCCCTACGTGCAGCACCTGTGGGAGCCCTCTTACGTCCCGCCCACGCGCAACGACGTCATCGCCGAGCGCTTGTCCAGCCAAGGTCACGACATTCTGTTCGAGCATAAGATGGTGAAGCTTGTTCACGCCGATGGCAAGGTGACGGGCGCCATCTTCGAAACCAAAGACGGCATGAAGCAGATCAATGCTAAAAACACCCTGCTCGCCACGGGCGGCTACGCAGCCAACCCCGTGATGATGACCGCCCTGCAACCCTCCGCTGTAGCCTGCTGCACCGCCTCCAGCTTCAACCCCACTTGCACCGGCGACGGTATCAAGGCGGGGCTGTGGGCCGGAGCCTCTAAAGACAAGGACGCCGCTCCCATGGTCTTCGACCGCGGAGCCGTGGCCCCTGGCGTGGATGCCGGCTACGAGGGCGAAGGCGAAGGCGCCATGTTCCGCGGAAGCATCTTCCAGGAGAATATCGGCAGCCAGCCCTTCATGAAGGTGAATCGCCACGGCCGGCGCTTCGCCAACGAGTCCACCCCCTACGACTTCATCTGCTTCGCCGCTACCTACCAGCCCGGCGGAGTGTGGTGCCAGGTTTACGACAGCAACATGATGGACGATATGCTGCGCTTCGAAACCGTCGGCTGCTCGCGTGTAGTGCCCTACATCGAGATGGGCATGACCTACGACGAGTACACCGCCGCTTCCCAAGAGTCCGGCATCCTCATGAAAGCCGACACCATTGAAGAGTTGGCCGATATGCTCGGCTTCACCGGCCAGGACAAGGATAACTTCCTCGCCGAGGTGGAGCGTTACAACGGCTTCTACGACGCCCAGGTAGACGAGGACTTCGGCAAGGAGGCCTATCGTCTGTCCGCCATTCGCCAAGCGCCCTTCTACGGTTGCTGGTTCGGCGGCTCGCTGCTGACCACCATTGACGGCCTGCGCATTAACGAGGACTGCCAGGTGCTTGACCCTGAGCTGAACGTCATTGAGGGCCTGTATGCCGCTGGTGACGTATCCGGCAGCTTCTTCTCGGGTAACTATCCCGAGTATGTCGTGGGCGTGGCCTGCGGCCGCAGTTCCGTTGAGGGCCGTCACGTGGCGAAGCTGCTCGCCGGCGCCGCTCAATAGCAGCCTGCGAGCACGGGGAGGCCGCTCGTCCATTTCGCCTCCCCGTGAGCCCGCTTCACCAACCGCCAACCATCGCCCCGCCGCGCGAACGACCCTCCCCGCCGCGCGGCGGCGGACTTTCTGCACGTTCTTGGCTTGATAGGCCGGCTAGAGCCGTCCAGACCACTCTCCCCGCCCCTTTCCCGTTCCCTGAAATCGTCAGCAAACCGGCACAGAATCGCCCCTCGCGCTGCAAGGACCCGCGTGCTATAGTGAGCGCGTGGCTTCAAACACTGCTGAAACGACAAAAAGGGGCCCTTATGATTACCACTGAAGTGGCATTCGCCCGTTCCACGTGGCTCAAGTCCAAGGAGTTCAGCGCTGGCCTGCACGACCTCGCCCAACGCATGCCCATGGAGCTCGTGCGCCTTTACGTGACCGAGGGCGTCCGCACGCCGCGGGTGCGCATCGATTACTACGACCGCATCGACGAGCTGCGCGCCCTGCGCCGCGAGGCGCTGCTGGCCGAGATGCGCCATGTGGAGGCCCAGGCCGAGTGCTGGCTGGAAGAGCACCCCGACGAGGCGGCCCGCATCGCCGCCGAGCACCGCCGCACCCAGGCCACGCCGGAGATGCTTTTGGGCACCGCCGTCGTCAACGGCGACAGCCCCGCATTCGGCTTCACGCCCGAGACCTACCTGATCGCCCCCAGCCTTCGCGTTTACGAGCTGTTCATGTGGTACGACGAGAACGAGCGCTGGACGCGGAATTAGCAGCTGCCGACTTGCGCCCCGCCCCTGCCCTCGCCCCTCTCTGCCCTAGCCTTCGCTCTGAGCCTCTCGCTTTGTAACCGTCCCGAAACCAACGGGGCAGTTCCTCCGCGATATGATTATGCGAGTTTACCCGAGAGAAAGGACGCCCATGGGCATCGTAGAAGGCAAGGTAGCCATCGTCACCGGCGGCACACGCGGCATCGGATTCACCATCGTGCGCGAGTTTTTGAAGAACGGCGCGAAGGTGGCGCTGGCCGGATCGCGCCAGGAGACCGTGGATGCGGCGCTCGCCAAGCTCGCCGAGGAGGGCTTCACCGACAACGTCATGGGCATCGCGCCCGCACTGACCGATCCCGACTCCGTGGCGGCGGCCTTCGCCTCGGTGGTCGATCGCTTCGGGCGCTTGGACGTGCTGTGCAACAACGCCGGCGTCAGCTCCCGCACACCGCTGGTCGATTACACCCTGGAGGAGTTCAACAAGGTCATGTCCATCAACGTGACCGCCGTGTTCGTGTGCACCCAGGCGGCGGCCCGCATCATGATCGAGCAGGGCGAGGGCGGCGCCATCGTGAACACGAGCTCCATGGTGGGCAAGTACGGCCAGCCCTCCGGCTTCGCCTACCCCACGAGCAAGTTCGCCGTAAACGGGCTCACGCTGTCGCTCGCCCGCGAGCTTGCCAAGCACAAGATCCGCGTGAACGCCGTGGCCCCGGGCGTCACCCGCACCGACATGGTGGACGCGCTGCCCGACTCGGTCATCAAGCCGCTCATCGAGTCCATCCCGCTGGGTCGCATGGGCGAGCCGGAGGACATCGCCTGCGCCTGCCTGTATCTGGCCAGCGACATGTCCAGCTACGTCTCGGGCGCCGTGCTTCCCGTCGACGGCCTGTCGCGCCCGTAAGCGCTTCACAGCCCAACTGCCCCGCAGCCCAACCGCGGATCGCGGCCACCCGCACAAAACGACTGCCGCGCAAGCAACAGCCCCGAATTCTGGCAAGTTTTTCGAAGTTTTCGACATCGGGAAGCCAGGGCACACCGAGCACAGCAACAAAAGGGCCGGAAACCATCCCAAAAAGAGTGGTTTCCGGCCCTTTCTCATGCCTCTAAATCGTTGCAATCAGCGTTGCATGTCGAAATCCTCGAAAAACTTGCCAGAAAGAGGGCTTCTTCCCTACGCCTCGTGGCGCTTCTCGTAGAAGGCGGCCAGCTCCGGGGCCATCTTCTCCAGAGTGGGCAGATCCTCGTAGGCCATATGCCCGTTCTCGTGCACCTTGTACTCGATGCGGCTCGTGATGGACTCGGGCAAAAACATCTTCGAGATGGAGTGCTTCACGTTCCAGAACGGCGTGGCCGCGTCGTGGATGCCGCCGAAGAACAGCACGCGGCAGAACGGGTTGCGGCGCAGGGCCGTACCCATATCGTAGGCGGTGTTCGGGCACACGGGGCTGCCCATGGTGCCGGGCGCCTGGTGCGTCCAGTTCCACTCCTCGTTCACCTTCATGGAAAGCAGCAGGTTGATCGGCGAGCCCTTGAAGCCCGTCTCCTGGACGAGCTTCATCCAGGCGGACTGGTCCGGCGTCATGATGGCGTCGCCGGAGGGATCCTCGCCGGCGAAGAACTCGTTGTCGCCTTGCACATCCATGTAGGCCGGCTCGGTGAAGCGCGTATCGTAGCGGCCGGTGAACAGGCCCTCGTCGGCCATGATGGTCTTGCGGAAGGTGTCCAGCTCGATGCGCAGGTGCTTGCCCTCGATGAACTCGGCCGGAAGCCCGATGAGCTCGCTCATCTCGACGGCCAGCTCGTGCTCCTCTTCCGGAGTGATGGAGTCGCTCGCGATGAGGGCACGACCGTACTTCTCATCGACGAACTTCCAGGCGCGGTCGAACCACTCGAACTGGTCGACGCCGGCGCCGGCCTTGCCGAAGTAGTTGGCCGTGGCGGCGTAGACCGGCAGCATGCCCATGTAGTACAGGTCGTTGCCCGAAAGCGTCGGCGCGTAATCGAGAATGGTGGACTGCTCGATGACGCCGGTCAGTGCGATGCCGCGCTCGCCGAGCACGCGCATGAGCACCGAGTTGCGCATGGTGCCGTAGGACTCGCCGTACAGGTACAGAGGCGTGTTCCAACGCTCGTGAGTGGTGAGCCACTGGGCGATGCCGCGCATGAAGGCGTCAGCGTCGCCGTCGACGCCCCAGACCTTCTTCGGGTCGTAGCCCTCGGCCACCTTCGAGTAGCCGGTGCCCATGGCGTCCAGGTACACCAGGTCGGTCGTGGGCAGAAGCGAGTAGGGATTGTCCTCGGGCTTCGTGGGGCAGGGCAGCTGCTTGATGGTATTGATGGGCACGCGACGCGGGCCCAAGCCGCCGATGTTGACCATGGCCGACGAGCCGCCCGGGCCGCCGTTCCAGCAGAAGGTGGCGGGGCGATCGGACTTGTCGGCCGCATCGCTTACGTAGGAGAGAGCGAACATGTGCCCGATGAGCGTGCCGTCGTCGGTGTGCAACGGCAGCATCTCGGCAGTGGCGGTGTATTTGATGGTCTGCTTGCCGTCAGTCCAGGTCATATCCTTGCTGGCCGGCTCAGGAACGGGCTGCTCCGGTTTGGCGCTCTTCCCGTCGTTCATGGTGACGGTGAAGGAGGGGCTTGTCTCTGCCATAATGGCTCCTTACTCGCGTTGAGGCGCCCGGCCACAAGGTCGCGCGCACGACTAACAACGCTGAGCCTACACGCATCGCCGATGCAGAAAGGCCACGGTCGCCCCCCTGTCACGAAACGCGGGGGCAGCCGTGGCCGAATCGTGAACTGACCGGACAGTCAGCACTTTAGGCGGCGTAGTCGGCGGCGTTCTTGCCGGCGATGCGGCCGAAGGTGTAGATATCGGTCATAGAGCAAGAGCCCAGACGGTTCGTACCCATCTTGTGGCCGGCCACCTCGCCGGTGGCATACAGGCCGGCGATAGGCGTGCCATCTACGGTGAGCACCTCTGCCTCGGGCGTGATGTGCAGGCCGCCCATGGTGTAGTGCACAGCGGGCTTGCAGGCCATGAGGTAGTAAGGGCCGTCTCCGATGACGTTCATCTCGGCGCTGTAGCCGAAATCCGGATCCTTCCCGTCGGCGCAGTACTGGTTCCACTTCTCGACGGTCTTCTTCAGCTCGGCGGCATCGACGCCTTGGGCCTTCGCCACGTCATCCAGCGTATCAGCTTTCACGATAACGCCGCGAGCCTCGCTGTTCTCGTACTCGTCGGCATGCTGCTTGAGCAGCCCCGTCTCATCGGCGGCCGCCTGATCGAACAGGAGGAAGGCCACGCCGTCGGTCTGGTTCTTGATGCCGTTGGAAATGACGTCGCGGCGATCGAGCTCTTGCACGAAGCGGTCGCCCTCCCTGTTCACGAGGATGCCATGGTTCTCCAGACGCACGTCGCCGACGTACAGCAGCGCGCCCGTTTCGGGATCGCACACCGGATAGGTCTGGATATACTCCATATCGATGGTGTCGGCGCCGATCTTCTCGGCCATCACGATGCCGTCGCCCTGGGCGGCCACCGAATCGGTGGAGAGGATCTTATCGTCCATCTCGGGGTTGTACTTCACGCGCATATCGACGTTGGAGCCGAAGCCTCCCGTCGCCAGCACCACGGCCTTGCATTTCACCTCGGACGTATCGCCCGTCACGGGATTCTCCACTTTCACGCCCGTTACGGCGCCCGCATCGTCGGTGACCAGCTCGACGGCCTTGGTGTTGTCGATGAGCACGATGTCGTCCATGCCGTTGACACGGTTGGTCAGCTTCGTGGTCATCTCCGACCCGGAATGAGTGATGGGGATGATGGAGCGCTTGATGTTGTGGCCGCCGAACTGCATGAGGTCGTGCTTCCAGGAGACGCCGCCCTCGTAGGTGAGCCAGTTGGCCGAGTCGAGCGCGCCGTTGGCGATGATGGCCACCAGCTCCGGATCGCCCTTGTTGTCGCCGCCGACGAGCATGTCGGACACGAGGTTCTCGGGGCTGTCCTCTATGCCCTGCGTCACCTGGATCCAGTTGCCGGGCACCGCCATTTCGCCTCCCGAGAGGGCCGTATCGCCACCGAAGACGCCCATCTTGTCCATAAGCACGACGCTCTTGCCCTCATTGGCCGCCGTAATGGCCGCCGCGAAACCGGCACCGCCCGCGCCTATGACCACGACGTCCGCCTCTTCCGGGAGCTCAACGTCGCTCACCCAAGCGGCTGGCTCGCGATTCTTCCAATCGTCCGCGCTCTCCCCCATCGCATCCAGGGCGCTGCCCACGGCGGTGAGGAAGGCCATCGAGGTAAGCGTGGCGCCGCTGATGGTGTCTACCGCAAGCGTCTGATTGTCGATGATCGCTTGGGTCATCTTCTCCATGGCCACATCGCCCATCCCCGGCGTCTCACGGGAATCGAGCACGGTGATGCGATCGATGGCGCCGTCTTTGGCCGATACCTCTACCGTGAACTCGCCATGCTTGCCCATACCGGTGCCGATAGCCGTTACCTCGCCATCGGCGTTCTTGTCGTTGCCGGCAGCGGCCTCCCTCTTCTTGGCCGCAGCCTCTTCATGGCTCATGGGCGCACAACCGGCCAGAGCCAGCGTGCCTCCCAGCGCAGCAAGAGCGCTTCCTGTGAGAAATTGTCGACGAGAACAACCTGACATAATAACCTCCCTAGGTCGAACTTCGAGCGAGCGTGCTGGTACGTCACCTGCTTCTTGGGGATTTCACCGATTTGGTACCAAAAACGTATTAACATTGACGGTTTTTCATCGTTTTCGCTCCCTTCGATGGCTCCATCATAGACCCATCACACGAGCTTGCGGCGAAGTACCGCCATCCTCTACCGACCCGTTGCCACCCTGCATCCAAGCGTTGCCGCTTCTCCACCGGCCCGTTACCTGCCTGTAAAAAGACCCACCGCGCCACGGGCAATCGCCGAGGCGAGAACGCTGCCCGCAGCGAGGCTCTGCTATGCTACGGGCAAGAGAAAACGCGAGAAGGGAACTTCCATGAAAGTTGTTATCGTAGGAGGCGTGGCCGGCGGCGCCACGGCGGCGGCCCGGCTTCGGCGCCTCGATGAGGCGGCCGAGATCGTCGTATTCGAGCGTTCCGGCTACATCTCGTACGCCAACTGCGGCCTGCCCTACTACATCGGCGGCACCATCGCCGACAAGAGCGCCCTCACCCTGCAGACCCCCGAAAGCTTCCGCGCCCGCTTCAACGTGGACATGCGCGTACGCCACGAAGTGGAGGCCATCGACGCGGCGCGCCATGTGGTGACCGTGCGCAATCTGGAAACCGACGAGGTGTTCGAAGAGCCCTACGACAAGCTCATCCTCTCACCCGGCGCCCGCCCCACGCGCCCGGCCCTTCCCGGCGTGGGGCTCGACCGCCTGTTCACGCTGCGCACTGTGGAGGACGCCTTCGCGATGAGGGAGTTTATCGATGCAGAAAGCCCGCGTTCGGCCGTGGTGTGCGGCGGCGGTTTCATCGGCCTGGAAGTGGCCGAGAACCTGCGCGAGCTGGGGCTGGACGTGACCATCGTGCAGCGCCCGCGCCACCTTATGAACCCCTTCGACGCCGATGCGGCCGCCCTCATCCACCAGGAGATGCGCGCTCACGGCGTGCATCTGGCACTGGGCCGTTCCGTGGAGGGATTCGAAGAGCGCGACGGGGGCATCGACGTTCTTGTGGCCGGGGAAGAGCCGTTGCGCGCCGACATGGTGGTGCTCGCCATCGGCGTCACGCCCGACACGGCCCTCGCCGAGACGGCCGGACTTGAAACCGGCATCAAGGGCAGCATCGTCGTGAACGATCGCATGGAAACCGGCATCGAGGACATATACGCCGTGGGCGACGCCGTGCAAGTGAGCCACCTCGTCACCGGCGATGACGCGCTCATCTCGCTTGCTGGGCCGGCCAACAAGCAGGGGCGCGCGGCAGCCGACGTCATTTGCGGGCTGAACAGCCGCTTCGCCGGCGCCCAGGGCACCTCGGTCATCAAGGTGTTCGATCTCACGGCCGCTGCCACCGGGCTTTCCGAGGCCGCTTGCGGGCGCGCCGGCATCGCGCACGACGCCGTGGTGCTCTCCCCTATGAGCCATGCCGGCTACTACCCCGGCGGCAAGGTCATGACGCTGAAGGTGGTGTTCGAGCGCGAGACCTATCGCCTGCTCGGCGCCCAGGCCATCGGCTACGAGGGCGTCGACAAGCGCATCGACGTTCTGGCCACGGCCCTGTTCGCGGGACTCTCCGCGATTCAGCTGAAGGATCTCGACCTCGCCTACGCGCCGCCCTACTCTTCCGCGAAGGACCCGGTGAACATGGCCGGCTTCATGGTGGAGAACCTCGCTTTGGGACTCGTGTCCCAGTACCGCTGGGACGAGGTGGCCGACCTGCCGCGCGACGGGTCGGTGCAGCTCATCGATATCCGCACGCCCGCCGAGTTCGAGCGCGGCGCCCTTCCCGGCTTCCGCAACATCCCGTTGGACGAGTTGCGCGAGCGCCTAGGCGAGCTGGATCCCGCGCTGCCCGTGCGCCTCGTCTGCCAAAGCGGCCTGCGCAGCTACGTAGCCGCCCGCATGTTGGCGGGCCATGGGTTCGCCGACGTGAGCCATTTGGCCGGAGGCCTGCGCTTCCACGACATCGTGACAGGCGACGCGCGCCTCATCGAGCACGCCACCCCCTGCGGCGCCGACGCCCGCTAGAGGCGCGCGCACGTGCCGCTTTCTGCCAATGCGAGAACCCGTTTAGGGGATGTGCGGCGGCGCGCATCCCCTTTCTACCCCAGCGCCACATCGAGCACCATCATGAGCACGAAGCCGAAGGCGACGCCGATGGTGCCGATGTTGGTGTGGCGTCCTTGCTGCGTTTGGGGAATGAGCTCCTCGGTGACCACATACATCATGGCGCCGGCGGCAAAGGCCAGAACCACGGGGAGAAGCGGAGTCACGAGCCCCGTGATGGCCACCATGATCGCCGCGCCCAGCGGCTCCACGGCGCCGCACAGCGTGCCCGCCAGAAACGCGCGCGGCCGCGAGAGGCCGTTGGTGGCCAAGGGCAGCGACACGATGGCGCCTTCCGGCACGTTCTGAATGGCGATGCCGACGGAAAGCGCCGTCACCGAGGCCAGGGTGATGGTGGGGTCTCCCGCCAGAAAGCCCGCGAGCACCACGCCCACAGCCATGCCCTCGGGCAGGTTGTGGATAGCCAGCGCCGCCAGCATCATCGTGGGCTTCTTCAGCGTGGAAGCCGGACCTTCCGGTTCATCGGATCCTACGTGCAGATGGGGTGTGAAGTGGTCGATGGCCAAAAGCAGGAACATGCCGCCGAGAAAGCCCGCGCCCACGGGCAGCCACGAGGGCACCGCACCGCCCTCGGCCGCCTCGAGCGCCGGCACGATGAGGCTCCACACGCTGGCGGCAATCATGACGCCGGCGGCAAAACCCAAAAGCGCCTTGGTGAAGCGCTCGGACATGCCATGGCGCGCGAAGAGCACGAGCGCCGCGCCCAGCGTGTTTCCCAGAAATGGCACAACAAGCGCCACGAGCACACCTGCGACCACGGGATTTTCCATCGTTGCATCCTTTCCAACCCTTTTGACAGCCCTCTCGGCGCTGCCGCGGAACAAGCATAGCGCACCACCGCCGAGGCGGCGGCATCAACCTTCATGCGTTGTTGCCCCGTAGAGAACCAGGCGTGCGACCTGCTACACTGGCATCGGCGCCCAAGGGGGACATCCTGCGACATGGCGTCAACACGATTCGGGGCCAGCCGACGACAGCCGCAACGAGGAGCGAAGGAGAGACGGTGCGCCAGACCTACTACGTCATAGACAGTCGCCTGTGCTGTCGATGCGGGGCCTGCCAGAAGGTGTGCCCCCACGGCGCGCTCACGACGGCCACCACCGTGCCCGTCATCGACCAGGCGCTCTGCCGCCACTGCGGCATGTGCTTCCGCGCCTGCCGCCTCGGCGCCGTCACGCGCCCCTACGAGCTGTACCACCTGAAGAAGGGCCGCCGCCTTCCCTAGCATGTTTCGCAGCGCTTTGAATCCCCTCCGTAGGGGCTGACCTTGGTCAGCCCTCCCGGGCGGGACAACCGCGCGCGACAAAGCAGGGGCGACCAAGGTCGCCCCCTACGGAATAGCAACTTCAATACGAAAGGGCGTGGGGGATGAACAGGCGCTGGTAGGTGGCGGTGGCGTAGCGGTCGGTCATGCCGGCGATGTAGTCGGTGACGGCACGCAGATCGTCGCCCTCGGAGATGGCACGGTAGTCCTCCGGCACCTCGTCGATGTGCGCGGCGTAGTAGTCGAACAGATCCGCCAGCAAGTGCTTCGCCTTCTCCACCTCGGCCATGACCGAAGGCGCCGTGTACACATTCTGGAACAGAAACGCCCGCAGCTCCATCATGGCGTCCCACACCTCGGGGCTCATGGCGATGTCCCCGGTTTCCGCCGAGGTACGCACCATATCGGTGACCAGCGTCTCGATGCGGGCGGAGTGGTTGGCGCCGAGCACCCGGTGGGTCGTATCCGGCAGATCGGCCTCGCGCAGGATCCCCGCGCGAATGGCGTCGTCGATGTCGTGGTTCACGTACGCGATGCGATCGGCGGTGCCCACGATGCGCCCCTCGCAGGTTTCGGCCTGCAAGTCGCCCGTGTGGTTCAGGATGCCGTCGCGCACCTCGGCCGTCAGATTCAAGCCCGCGCCGCCGTTCTCGATGCGTTCCACCACGCGCACCGACTGCTCGTTGTGGCGATAGAGCGCCGCGGCCTCGGACGTGTCGGGGGCGACCCCCTTGTGGCGCGCAAGGCACGCGGCCAGCGCCGCTTCGCCGGTGTGGCCGAAGGGGGTGTGCCCCAAGTCATGGCCAAGCGAGATGGCCTCAGTCAAATCCTCGTTCAGCCCGAGCGCCCGTGTGATGGTGCGGGCGATCTGCGCCACTTCCAGCGTATGGGTGAGGCGCGTGCGGAAGTGGTCGCCCTCGGAAGCGAGGAACACCTGGGTCTTGTGGGAAAGCCGCCGAAACGATTTCGAGTGCAGAATCTTGTCGCGATCGCGCTGGTAGTCGGTGCGCAGCGCGTCAGGTTCGCTGGAGGAGCGGCGCCCCTCGGTGCCGTCGGCGAAGGCGGCCTCCTCGGAGAGCACCTCGTGCTCCCGCTGCTGCTGGTCTTCCCGATACACAACGCGCATACATCCTCCCTTCCACGGATGTTCCCAGTGTAGCAAATTCCAGAAAGCGCGTTCGGCAACAGGCAAGCAACGTTGAGTCAAAAGCTGAACGATGGAAGCCGATCGCGGCGTCGCGCGGGCGTTTCAGGGAGTACCCTTGAGCTATCGACCGTCCAAAGGGGTCGAAGGAGCCGAAGAGAAGAAGCAGCCATGGCGTTTCTCAGGATACATAAACTGACCGAGAAAGACGAGATAGGCTACTTCGCGCCGCGCACCTGGGATTTCTGGCGCGCCCTCATCGTGTGCTTCTGCCTGTGCTGCATTTTGGGGCATTGGCTCGAGATGCCCTACTGCTGGCTCATGGACCGCCTCTTCGGCATCGTGGCCGACGACTACGCCGTGTGGACCGACCCGTGGTATCACCCCTACTGGGTCTACGGATTTGGCGCGGTGTTCATGACGCTGCTCATCGAGCCTTTGAAAGAGCGGTTGATCCTGCACCGCAAAACACTGTGGGGCGCGTTTCTGGAATCACTCGTCATTGCTATTCTCGCGGCCATGGTGCTGGAGCTGGTCATGGGCTGGCTCATCAACCAGCCCGACCCCACGACCGGCGAGTACCCCTTCTGGGACAACTCCCAACTGCCGGGTAACGTGTTCGGCCAGGCGTGGCTCGTGAACGACTTCTTCATCGGACTGGCGGCCATGATATATGTATGGGTCATCTTCCCACTCGTCTGCGAGGGCTTCTCGCGGCTCTCCCCCAAAGCGGCCAACGTCGCCTTCGCCCTCATCATCGTCGGCTTCGCCGCCTGCGTGACCGCCTCGTACCTGGAGCTGAAGCTTTGGGAGAAGTACTAGGGGGCAATGCGGCTCGCCCGCCCTCTCGCATTCCGAAGCGCCAATTTTGCGCACCCGCGCTGCACAGGCACGCCCAAGCAGATACAATAGGGCGATGCAACTGACACGGGGCACGGGCGCAAGGAGGCGTTTATGGAAGCAAGCGGGCAGGCGTACACGGAGGCACTTTCCGAGCTGTACCCGACACGAGCCGACGTGGCGGCGGAAATCGCGGAGCTGGAGGGGCGCCTTACGCTGCCGCGCTCAACCGAGCTGTTCGCCTCGGACATCCATGGCGAGTACAACGCCTTCTCCCACGTGCTGCGCGGTGGCTCAGGCGCGGTGCGCGCGCTCATCGAGGACGTTTTCGGCAGCACGCTGAACGACGACGAGAAAGCCGCGTTGCTCGCACTCGCCTGCTATCCTGCCGAACATTGCGCCTACGCCTTGGAGCACGTCGAAGATGCCGACGCATGGCTTGCCGAAGCCGCCGCGCGCCTGGCCAAAATCGCCCGTCGGGCCGCCGGCGACCGCACCATCGACGAGGTGCGCGTGCTTCTGCCTGACGACCTCGCCATCGCCGAGGAACTCGTCGCCGGGCGCAGCACGCCGGCCCGGCAGCCCTATCGCGAGGCGATCATCGAAAGTCTCGTCGCCTCCGGCGAGGGCCCGGCCCTCCTGGAGACCCTGGGCACGCTCATCCAGCACCTCGTCGTCGACCAGCTCCACCTCATCGGCGACGTGTACGACCGCGGGCCGGCGCCCCAGCTCATCATGGACGAGCTCCTTTCCTGCCCCAACGTCGATGTGCAGTGGGGCAACCACGACATCCTGTGGATGGGCGCCGCCGCCGGCAGCCCCGGCAGCGTGGCCAACGTCGTGCGCATCTGCGCCCGCTACGGCAACCTGTCCATTCTGGAGGACGCCTACGGCATCAACCTGCGTCCCTTGGCCACCTTCGCCGCCGACGCTTACGCGAACGACCCCTGCACCGCCTTCGCCCTGAAGGGCAACCCCGGGCTTTCCGAGGCCGAGACGCGCCTCACCGAGAAGATCCAGAAGGCCATGGCCGTCATCCAGTTCAAGGTAGAGGCGGCGCTCATCGCCGAGAACCCCTCGTTCGGCCTGGACGACCGCAACCTTCTGCACCTGATCGACCACGAACGCGGAACGGTCATGGTGGACGGCGTCGAATACGAGCTTCTGGACACGACCTTCCCCACGGTCGAGTGGGACGACCCCTACCGCCTCACCGAGGACGAGGCCGCTGTCATCGAGCAGCTGTGCGCCGCGTTCACCGGCAGCGAGCGCCTGCAGCGCCACATGCGCCTTTTCCTGGATCGGGGCAGCCTGTACAAGATAGAGAACGGCAACCTCATGCTGCACGCCTGCGTGCCCCTGGCCGCCGACGGGTCGCTTCTGGAAGTGACCCTGTTCGGCGAGACCTACCGGGGCCGCGCCCTCTACGACATGGTGGACGCCTCGGTGCGCGCGGCGTTCTCGGCCACCGACGAGGCAGAGCGCAAGCGCGGGCTCGACATGCTGTGGTACCTGTGGCTCGGCCCCGGCTCTCCCCTGTTCGCCAAGAGCAAGATGGCGACCTTCGAGCTGTACCTCATCGCCGACAAAGCGGCCCGCAAAGAGGTGAAGAACCCGTTCTACTCGCTGCTCGATGACGAAGCAGTCGTCGACGGCATCTTCCGCGACTTCGGCATGGACCCGGCCACCTCGCGCATCATCTGCGGGCACGTGCCGGTGAAGGTGAAAGACGGCGAGGATCCCGTGAAGGCGAACGGACGGGTGCTGTGCATCGACGGGGGCTTCTCGGCGGCCTATCAGAAGACGACAGGTCTGGCGGGCTTCACGCTCGTTTCGAACGCCGAGGGGCTGTTCCTCGACGCCAACGAGCCGCTCGCTTCCCGTGCCGCAGCCGTGGAGGGCACCGCCGACATTCGCGCGGAACGTCGGGTGCTCGCCGCCTATGACACGCCGCGCACCGTGGCCGACACCGACGAGGGCGCGCGCATTCGCGAACGCATCGCGCTTTTGCGCACCTTGCTCTAATTGCCCGCGCGCCGGCTCCAATTGGCCCACTCTCGGGCAATTGGAGCCGGCACTGCGGCGCTATCCCAGAAACGCCAAGACGCCGATCGCTTCGCGCAAATAGCCGCCATCGCCGCGAAGCAGCCGTTTGTGCGCATGCACGAAATGCCCCTCGCTAATCCACCCCCAATGGGCTACACTTCGTCCTTGTCGCATTTCTCATACAACGATTGGGGTGGTTTGAGCTTGTCTGCCAAAGATGCGCTCCCTCCGGGCAGCGAAGACTTTTTTCCGCCGACTCCTCCTGACGGGACGATCGGCAACCTCCGCAAGAGCAAGATCAGCGCTCTTGGCATTGCGTTCATGCTCTTCTGCCTGGTATCGGCCGGTGCCTTCGGCATCGAGGAGATCATTCCCTCCGCAGGTCCCGGCCTCACCCTTATCATTCTCATCGTGCTGCCCTTCGTTTGGGCGCGCCCCATCAGCCGCCTTGTGGCCGAAGCCAACGCCATCCTGCCGCGCGAGGGCGGCATCTACGCCTGGGCCAAAGAGACCTTCGGGGAATTCTGGGGCTTTCAGGCCGGCTGGTGGACCTCTATGGACACCTACATCTCATCGGGCGCCTACATCGCCATGGTCGGCGGCTACACCTCGCAGCTGCTCTCGTTGGACGATGCAGGCACCTTCGGCGTGAAGCTGCTCGTCGTGGCGAGTTTCACCGTTATCAACCTGGTGGGACTCGTGGAAGTTGAGCGCATCAGCTCGTTTTTCTCGGTGCTCATTATCCTCGTGTTCGGCATGGCCGTCGTGTTCGGCCTCGTCAACTGGCAAACCAACCCCTTCGACCCCATCTTCGCCACGCCGGAAGCGCCCATGAGCTGCTTGGTGGACTCGCTTTCCATCGGCATCTGGATGTACTGCGGCTACGAGTGCATCGCCGCCATGTCCGGCGAATACGAGGACTCGTCCCGCAATGTGGCGAAGGGCTTCCGCATCGCGCTGCCGCTCATTGCCTTGTCTTACGTGCTGCCCACCCTTGCCTGCCTTGCGGCTTACCCGGCCGGCTCTTGGACCCAATGGGGCATCGACGGCGGCTTTTCGTCCGACGTACTGGGCTACGGCACGATCTTCTCGACGGTGCTCGGGCACTCCGGCGTCGTGCTGTTCCTCGTTATCGCCATTATGAGCCAGTGCACAATTTACAACACGTATCTGGCAAGCGGGTCGCGCAGCTTCTGGGTGCTCTCGGAGGACAATCTGTTCCCTCGCTTCATCCGCAAAGTCGATCGCGCGGGTCGCAGCCCTTATATCGGCGTGCTCACCATTGCCATCTCATCGCTCATCTTCTCGCAGTTCGATTTCACCACCATCATCGAGATGAATATCATCTTCATCTTGGCGCGCTACATGTTCCTCGGCTTCATCGTCCTGAAGCTGCGGAGAATGTACCCCGTACAGGATCGTCCTGCCGACATGTTCGTTATCGGCGGCGGCAAGGTGGGCGTGCGTCTGTACTCGGCGCTGGCTTTCAGCATCGCCACGTTCGCTCTGTGCCTGAACCCTGTCGGGAGCTTCTTCGCCACCGTGGCGTTCCTCGCCTCGGGCGTGGTGGCCTACATCATCTTCAAGAAGATCTACGGAGGCCTTACCGTGGAGAACCCGGTGGCCTACCCGCAGGATCCGCGCACGGGCCTCGCTGTGGGCGATGCGCGCCGCATCGGGCTGTTCGCCCTCATCATTGCCGGCCTGTTTGTGCTGAACCTGCTGATCAACCTGCTGTTTTTAGGGTAGAGTCCAAGAAGCGCGACCGTCCGAGGCGGCTACTCGACGGCGACCAGCGAGAACACCTCGGCGTCGGTCTCGGCGGCGATGGCAGCGCGGGGGTTCAGAAAGGCGAGCTCCATGACGAAGCCGAGGCCCGCCAGACGCGCGCCGCTTGCGCGAACGAGTCGCACCATGGCCGTCGTGGTGCCACCCGTGGCCACCAGATCGTCCACGATGAGCACCACATCATCGGAGGTGAGCGCGTCGGCGTGAATTTCCAGCACGTCGGTGCCGTATTCCAGCGCATAGGACTCGCGCAGCACCGTGCGCGGCAGCTTGCCCGGCTTGCGACAGGGAACGAACCCGGCTCCCAGCCGCAGCGCCACGGCCGCGCCCACGATGAACCCGCGGGCCTCGGCGCCCACCACCTTGGTAATGCCGCGATCGGCGAAATGGGCCGCCAGATCGTCTACCATGGCGGCGAAGGAGTCGGCGTCGGCGAAGGCCGGTGTGAGGTCTTTGAACACGACCCCGGGCTTCGGGTAGTTCGGAATATCGACGATAAGCTCCTCGTAGGGGCGCATGGGGCATCCTTTCTCGCACCGCCTATTTTCGCTGAGACGCACTCGCCTGGCGAGGTTGCGGCCAACTTCGAAGCTTCGCTGTAACCGTCGCGGTCCTCTCCTGTGGGGGCCGTGAGACGACCGACGCCCCCTAGCGCTCGACATCCCCGCGCCAGCTGCCGATGCCGCCGATGTTGCGCGCGTCGGTGTAGCCCATCTGCTTGAGGGCGCCGACCGCCTGCTGGCTGCGCGCCCCGCTCATGCAGTACACGAACAGCGGCGTGCTCTTGTCGGGCACCTCGCTCGCGATGGCGCCGATCTGCTGCAGCGGCACGTTCACCGCGCCGGGAATGTGGCCGCCCGCGTATTCCCCCGGCGTGCGCACGTCGACCAATCGCGCGCCGGGCGTCGCGCGGAACTCCTCCACGCCGGCGTTGATATCGGCCGGTTTCAGAAAATCCATCAGTCCCATCGCTGCATCCTCCTTGTGAAGCTGCTCTTGCTTGCTGCCACTTGTGCTACTCTGCATTCTCGCATATTCGCACGCCCTTTCGGACACCAGACTTCAACAGACAGGAAGCATCTATGGATAGCCAGCGCAAACGCGAACTGAAGGAAGCGTATCGCACCAGTCGGCCGCCTATGGGCGTGCTGTCGTTTCGCTGCGTGCCCACGGGAGAGAGCTTCCTTTTGGCATCGCGCAACATCCCTGGCGACACCAACGGCGTGACGTTCAAGTTGAACTCGGATTACCATCCCAACCGGCATCTGCTGGAGCTCTGGCGGCGCTACGGTGAGGAGAGCTTCCAGGTGGAAGTGTTGGAAGAGCTCGACTACCGCGACGAGTCGGATGATCCCGCCGACTACAAGGAGGAACTGGAGCAGCTGCGCGATTTGTGCCTCGAGCGCGACGAGAGTGCCACGCTTCTTTGGAAGTAGTGCTTCCGCACCCGCAGGCGCTAGCCCCTAGCGGTCGTAGATGTTTTTGCATATCCCAAAATTCGGATTTTGGTAGAAAATAATTCGGATTTTGGTAATTCCCCAGTTCAGCGAAGAAGGCTGCTGGGAGAGCACGATGCGCTAGGACATGATGTTACGCAGGTAGCCGTAGCCTTCGGCTTCTAGCTTATCAGCGGGGATGAAGCGGAGGGCGCTGCCGTTGATGCAGTAGCGCTGGCCGCCCCTCTCAGCTGGGCCGTCGGGGAAGACGTGGCCCAAGTGGCTGTCGCCGGCGGCGCTGCGCACTTCCACGCGGGGCATGCCGGGGATGGACTCGTCCACTGACTCCTCGATGACGCTTTCCGCCAACGGCCGCGCAAACGACGGCCAGCCGCAGCCAGCGTCGAACTTGTCCCGCGAGCTGAACAGCGGCTCGCCGGTGACCACATCAACGTAGATGCCGTCTTCGAACTGCTGGTCGTAGGGATGCATATGGGGCCGGTCGGTAGCCGCCCGCTGGGTGACGTCGAAGGCCTCGGGCATGAGTGCGTCGCGTATCTCCTCGTCGGAGGGCCGCGCGTACCCCTGCTCGGCGATGGCGAAATCGGCGGCATGTTCTTTTACGAAGGCGCGAGCGTCGGCGAGGTTCACGTGGCAGTAGCCGAAGGGGTTGCGACCTAAGTAGTCCTGGTGGTAGGCCTCGGCGGGAGAGAAGTTCTGCAGGGGTGCCGCCTCGATGCGGGGGTTGCGGCCGCTTTTGCGCGCGAGGCTCACGAGGGCCGAGGTCACGGCAGCCCGGTCGGCGTCGTCAGTCCAGTAGATGCCCGTGCGGTACTGGGTGCCGCGGTCGTTGCCCTGGCGATTCAGCGAGAAGGGGTCAACCGTGCGCAGGTAGGCCGCCAAAAGCAGCGGCAAGGACAGCACGCCGGCATCGTAGACGACCCGCACCGTCTCAGCTGCCCGCGTCTCGCCCGAGCAGACCTCTTCGTAACTCGGGTCCGCCACCACGCTGTTCGCGTAGCCTACCTCGGTTTCCAACACACCGGGAATGCGCTTCAAGTACGCCTCAGCGCCCCAAAAGCACCCCCCGGCCAGGTAAATCTCACGCTTGTTCATGACAGGTCCTTTCTCGTTTGCGCCATCCTATCAAACCCACAACGCCACCGAAATGACTGCCACCGTACTGCGAGCAATTCGTCAAAAGGGCGTACGGTCCCAAGCCGCACGCCCTTCTCTTCCAACGGATATTTAATAAGCCTTTACCCCATCAGCTGGGAGATAGTGTTGACAACCGGATCGGCATGCAGACCCGCCATAACGATGATGAAACGCAAGGCGCAGCCGCCTATCATGGCCCCCAGGGCACCGAAGAACGTGGCGTTGTGAGCCTTCTCGGACTTTCCTACTAGAGCGATGAGGGCCACCACCAGCGGGCAGACCAGACCGAGGACGATCACCAGCGCCCAGAACGGGAAGGCCAGAACGCCAGACGTGATGAGCTCGGCCGACTGGACGGCCACAGCGGCCGCCGGCGACTCTTCAACCGAGGCGCCGCCCATGGAAACCAGCAGCATGGCCAGCACCACAAGCTCGAGTACCACAAGCACCACAACACAATACTGGAGAATGCGGCTCGTCTCCTTCGTCAGAGGCGCCTTCTTGCGATTCGCAAATGCAACCACCTCGACCAGGGCCACGCCGGTGTCCAGCGCCGACACCGTGAACAGGCACGGCAGAAGCAGCGTGTTCCACAACGGCACACCCGGGGCGCTCATGAGCAGGATGCCGGTATACACCGCCACGCAGAAGCCGAGCACGCAGCCGATGACGCCGAGCACGCGCGCCAGTTTCGGCGCCTGCCCTTCAAACCCCTTGCTGCGCTTCGCCAGAGCCGTCGCGATTTTCTCCCATACGACGAGCGCCTCAATCGCAAACACCACCACGGCCGCGAATACGATCCAAGCGCCGAAGGTCATCCACGAGCCGAAGTTCGAAAAGCTCTGCCACATCATCATGCCGCGCAGAGGCGTGATGAGCTCGCTCAGCAGCAGAAGCAAACCGGCAGCCAGACAAACGACCGCCGCCACAACTGAGGCGAATACCGTGGAGCGCGCCTTATCGCCCTCCCTGAAGTACACGACCATGGCCGCGATGAACGCGCCTGCGCCCATGCCGCCCAAGAACAGGTACAGCGCAGGCTGCCAGCCCCAAATATCTTGCAATCCTTCCATTCTCTCTCCTTAGCACGAATTGTCGGTACGGTGGGGCGCTCGGACGCCCCGGTTCATCTATCGGCTAAGCCAAATAGAAAGACGGTTTCGTGGAGGCCTCAACCACCTTGGCATCGGGACACTGCGCGAGCAGCTCGTCCACGGTGCCGAAGTGAAGGGCTCCGAAGTTGCAGGCCTCAGCACAGCGCGGCGCATTGCCAGGACGGGTGCCGCCGAGCGTGCAGCAATCGCACTTGTCCATAGCCTCAGAGCTGTAAGTGGGCACGCCGAAGGGGCAGGCCTGGTAGCAGTACTTACAGCCGATACAGCGCTCCTTATCCACATACACCACGCCGTCTTCCGCCTTCTTAATGGCGCCTGCAGGGCACACCGACGCACAGGCCGGCTCCTCGCAATGCATGCACGAGGTCGAAACGAACAGCGCTTCACCGTCTTTTTCGTACTTGGTGATATGGCGGCGGGCCGGGCGCGACTCGGGAGTCTTATTGAATTTGCGGCAGGCAGCTACACAAGCCTGACAGTTGAGGCAGTTGTGCGGCTTCACGAGAAAGCCTACACGGCCAGCAAAAGGACTGTTCTTCCGACCGCCATCGGCTTCTGCGTCGCCCTCACCTTCGGCATGGGCGGCATCCACCATGAAGACGCACGCACCACCCGCCGCTAAAAGGGAGGCGGCTGTCACAGCCTTCACGACACTGCGCCTATCGAGAGTAGTCGTTGAGATACTCATCTTACGCACTCCTTTTCAATGATTCGCGGAGCTGCCTAATGGCAGGTGCCGCACTCGTAAACGTTCTCGTGATGGCAGCTGATGCACTTATCGCTGGCCAGCTGGAGAGTCTCCCCCTCCTTGTGGGTCAGATGGCAATCGGCGCACTTGATGTCACCGTGGGACTGGCCAATCTCGTGAATCTCATGAGGATTTACCGCCGTACCGTTGGCATCTACCAAAAGCGCGTCGGGAGAGATGTTCGCAGCCACGTCTTCGGAAGTATGGCAATCGGAGGTGAGGCAAGTCTGGTCATCCACCGAAGTGCGCTTCAAGCTGTCGACCTCCTTGCTGTCGGCAGAGAGACGTCGATGGGCGCCCTCCAACGCCTTGTCCTTCACATGACAGTCGAGACACGTGACATCCTCGTGTTCGGGATTGCCGGCCAGGCAGTTCTCGTTTTGGGACGAAGCCACCTCCAGGGCATGACAAGCATCGCATTCCGACTCTTCCGTGAGCTTGAATTTCACCTTATCCTTGGGAGAGGCCTGGGTAGCCGTGATACCATTCCAGCCGGCCATATCGCTGGCTGAGAAAAGGGCCTGCTGGGCGCAACCAACGAGGCCCGCCACCACGACAATGCCCAACAGCACGGCGAAGAGGCATTTCTTCTTGTTCATAGTGATACCGTCCTAATTCTTGTCGTTGCGGCAGGGTTACGCGAGATCGAAATCCCACGGCTCCAGCTCGGCAATGCTATTGATTGCCACGCCGGCCTGGCCCCAGCATCCGTTTACAGCGATAGGCTGCATGTAGGTGACCACATTGCCGATGTTTCCCGCGCTATACAAGCGGCTGATGGGTTCGTTGCGCCAGTTCAGCGTGCGGCCGTACTCATCGGTATCCAGGCCACCGATGGTATAGATGATGGAGGGGACCAACTCGATGGCGTAGTAGGGACCCTTACCCAGAGGGACCATCTTGTCGGGATTGCGCCCGAAATCATCGGCACCAGCAGCACAGTCGGCGTTGTACTTGTCGATGGAGTCCTGCAGTTTCGCCGGATCCACACCGATGGCCTCGGCGATTTCCGCCACCGTCTCGCCACGCATAATCCAGCCACGAGCAAGCTCGGCCTGATTATCCGCGCTCCAAATATAGCCGCCCACTTCCTCGGGCATGCAGTTCGCCCAGCTACAGCCAGCATTGGCATTGCCCAGCGTGAAGGCGTCGAAGGTCGCCTGGTCCACAATTTCGAACATCTTAGAGTTCACGTAGTGAGCGCCGTCGGCGCGGCACTGCATCATGTCTCCCTCGAAGTCGAAAAGCGGCAGGGTAGACTTATTGTGGGTGAATGAGCAATACTCGTCGATAAAGCGCTCACCGTCCTGGTTCACCACCATTACCGAACCGTTGTCGGGCGGCAGGCAGAACACTCCGGTGCCGATTTCCTTGCTGGCAGCCTTTGAGGTGAGGTACATAATCTCGTAGCCCTTGGCCAGCTTAGAGAGCTTCGCTCCCAGCTCGCCGGCCATAATGAGCCCGTCACCCGTCAGATGGGGAGAGCCGACCGAATAGTAATCCATGCCCATGAGATGAAAGTTCGCCATGAGCTCCTCGTTCATGGTATAAGCGCCCGTGGCCAAAAGCACGCCATAATGTGCCTTCACGTTGAAGGGCTCATCTTTGCTGCCGGCCACCACGCCAACCACTTCGCCCGCGTCGTTGGTAATAAGGGACAGGCCAGGGGTCTCATAGAGAATCTCAGCCTCAGCATCAACAGCCGCCTGCAGCAGCCCCTCGTAGATGCCCGGACCCGCGCCGTCGATGACCACGTAAGGTTGATCGGCCCACTCCATGTACTTGTGGGCGACAAGCCAGTCAATGGCATCGGTACCGTACTCGTCTATGCCATAGACCAGATCCTCATTGGCCTCGCCGAACGAACCGGTGCTCAAAAGCACGGCGGGGTCGGTGGAAATGGGGAACAGGTAACCACCGCAGCAGCGCACGTCCCCGCCCGCCGAGGCCTCGGGCTGCTTTTCAAGCACGATAGCGGAGAGGTTGTTGTCGTAGGCCTGCACCGCTGCCCAGAGGCCGGCAGCACCCGCGCCGACGATGACCACATCGGCTTCTTTGTCCCACTTAATACCCGTGGTATCTTTTTTCGCGCTCGGCTTTGACGAGCATCCGGGAAGGGCCGCTGCGCCCACCATGCCGGCGCCAGCCACCAACGCGCTACCAATGAAGCTCCTGCGGCTCAATGAGTTTTCCATGTCTCCTCCTCTTTGCAAACCTTTGAGGCTTTCCTGCCTCCTTCAGGACACGGCTATAGTTTCCACTCGGGGAAAACAACATTCCAGAGAAGGTTTGCCAGAGTAAGCGACCGTCAGCGGAACATTTCGTTCGGCAGACATTTTTGCTACCGAACAATTTCAGAAAACCTGTTAATGCAGGGGAATGCTGTTTCTCGTAATATGAGCCTGTGTAAATTTGGCAAGACGCGCACCGTTCTTTGGAACTCGCTTGAAAGCACATTTTCCGAAGAATCGCAAAGCTCATAAGGAGGTAAGCCTTGAAAAGTGCCGCTCCCCTTTCGGACATGATCACGGGACTGGTCCTTTACTGCAGAATGATCGAAGACATCATCGAGGGCGAAACGGAGCTCACCCTCACGGAGTATCGTGTACTGTTTTTCTTGGCAATGTCCGTTGACAAGCGTGCGCGCATTCACACGCTTGCTGAAGCCTTGTACCTCAGCAACAGCACCGTGAGCGATGCGGTGAAGAACCTGGAAGCCAAACAACTCGTCGAAAAGGTCGAAAGCCAGAACGACCTTAAGGCCATCTGGGCAGCTATCACCGAGACAGGCGAGAAGGAGTTCGCCCATTGCTGCGAGCTTGTGAGCGAGTACTCGCAAGAGTACTGGGACATTATTGGCCCTAGCAAGACCGAAACCTATCTCTCCACAGGGGCAAGACTCATTGAGCGCAGCGAATACTCTATTCAAGCTGCCCTCAATTTACCAGGTCCTGTCTACTATCCCTTCGCCACGAGACTTCATCTTCAAAGTTCAGTCAGCTGGTTCAAAAGTACTTACAACCTGAGCTTGCTGGATGTACGCATTCTCCTCTTGCTTCTCGAACGCGAAAAGGTACTGACATGTATGGAAATCTCCCACCTCTTGAAGGTCTCCAACAGCACGGTGTCCAATGCCGTACGCCGCTTAAGCCGCGTAAGAAAGTATCTCAATCGCGCAAAAACAACCGACGCTCGGAAAGTGGAGGTAGAACTGACCGAGGCGGGTGTCAAGGTAACACGCGAGATTCGTGATCGGTTTATTCAGAGCTACCTCGAGCAAATGGACGTTACCCGCGAGGAATTCAACAACATTCTCGAGGAGGTCCATCCACGTCACCGCAAAAGCTACATGCAACAGGTATTCGGTGAAGGGTTCGCGCAGGTTTAGCGCTTGTTCTACTCCGTGTCGGAGGTGATTAGCGTGCCCGTTTCTCCGCGCAGGCCGGCGGCGGCGTGGTCGAGCGAGGTGATGACGGCGCGGCCGCCCGGGTGCGCCTCGACGAACTTCACGCAGGCCTGCACCTTCGGCAGCATGGAACCAGGCGCGAACTGCCCCTGCTCCATATAGGCGCGGGCCTCGGAGACGGTCATGGCGTCGAGGGCCTTCTGCGTCGGCTTCCCAAAATCGAGGTAGACCTTCTCCACCGCCGTCAGGATGACGAGGATGTCGGCCCGCACGCGCCAGGCGAGGATCGCGCTCGTGAGATCTTTGTCCACAATGGCGTCCACAGCGGTATGCACTCCATCGCGCACCGTAACGGGGATGCCGCCGCCCCCAGCCGCGATCACCACGCAGCCGTCTTCCATAAGGTCGCGGACGGTTTCCAGCTCCACGATATCCTGGGGCACGGGGCTCGGCACCACGCGCCGCCAGCCGCGGCCGGAGTCCTCGCGCACCTGGTATCCCGTGGCCTTCGCGAAGGCGCGGGCCTCGGATTCGGTCATGAAGGCGCCGATGGGCTTCTCGTAATCCTTGAAGGCGGGGTCATCGGCGTCGACCACCACATGGGTCGGCACGTTGGCCACCTCGCGCATGATGTCCTGCCGGTGAAACTCGTTGCGCAGCGCGCAGGAGAGCTGAGCGCCGATGTATCCCTGGCTCATGGCGTTGCAATCGGAAAGCGGCATAGGCGGCACCTGGGCGTCCTTGTCCTTCGACGCCACTTCGAACGCCTCGTCGATGATGCCGACCTGCGGGCCGTTGCCGTGGGTCACCACGACGTTGATGCCCTCTTTCACCATGCGGGCGAGATTCTTCGATGCGCCCTCCAACAGCTTCAGCTGCTCGCCCGGCGCATCCCCCAAAGCATTGCCGCCGAGGGCCACCACCACGCGCTTGCCGTCCAGTTCGCTCTGTAGCATGTTCGCAACTCCTTCCTCAGGTTTCGCTCCACCGTAGCAAAGGCGAGGCAGAAGACGCTTTGCGAACGGCAAGCTGGCACGGGGCCGTTGCCGATCGCGCCGATGGGAGGGACGCCGCCACGCGATCGCCTAGGCCGCCGCCTCGATCGTCGGAGGAGGTCGACGCGAACGACACGCGAAGATGCAAGGCGCGCCGAAGCCGCACGCCCTTGGCGAGTATCCGACCCGCAGCCTGTGGTAGCATAGCGCTATCCGCCAATGCACCCTTACATCGGAAGGAGCTTCCGTGGCGTTCGATTTCAAGAAGGAATACAAGGAGTTCTACCTGCCGAAACGCACGCCGGAACTGGTGAGCGTGCCGCCGATGACCTTTGTGGCCGTGCGCGGCGAGGGCGATCCCAACGTGGAGGGCGGCGCCTACAAGGAGGCCGTCGGCGTGCTGTACGCCATCGCCTACACCATCAAGATGTCGAAGATGGGCGACCACCGCATCGACGGCTACTACGATTTCGTGGTGCCCCCGTTGGAAGGCTTCTGGTGGCAGCCGGGCGTGGAAGGCGTCGACTTCGCGCATAAGGCGACGTTTCACTGGATTGCCGCCATCCGCCTGCCCGACTTCGTGACGCCCGAGGAGTTCTCGTGGGCGAAGGAGGAGGCGGCCCGCAAAAAGGGGCTGGACGCAACGGCCGCCGAGCTGCTGACCATCGAAGAAGGCCTATGCGCCCAGATCATGCACCTGGGCCCCTACGACGACGAACCGGCCACGGTGGCGCTGCTGGACGCGTTCATCGCCGAGCAGGGGCTCGAGAACGATATGTCGGACACGGAGGCGGGGCGCCACCACCACGAGATCTACCTGTCGGATCCGCGCCGCACCGCGCCCGAGAAGCTGAAGACGGTTCTGCGGCATCCGGTGCGACCGCGAGGCTAGCGCCCGAGCGCGAGCGCCGCGGCCTGCGAGTGGCAGTGAGCGCGGGACAGCCCGGGCGCGGCTTTCGCTAACGCATGAGCCTCATCTCGATGTGCATGACGCCGCCGTCGTCGAACTCGTCGGAGGTCTGCACGAAGCCGAGCTTCTCGTAGAACCCGCGTGCCTGCACCTGGGCCTCGATAGTGATGACGTCGGCGTCCAATTCCTGCTGGGCCACGCGGATGGCCTCCTCCATGATGCGCCGCCCCGCGCCGCACCCGCGCTCCACAGCGATGACGCGCCCGATGGAGGCCGTGGGGTGCGTGACCCCGGCCGGCAGCACCCGCGCGTAGGCGGCAAGCGCCCCCTCATCGTTGCGGAAGTACAGGTGGATGGCCTCCTTGTCGGCATCGTCCACCTCCTGGTAGGGACTCTGTTGCTCCACGAGAAACACCGCGCAACGCAGCTTCAAAAGCTCGTGGTACTCGTCCAGGCTCAATTCGTTGAAACGTTTCGCCACCAATTCCATGCCAGCCTCTTTCTTGATCGGACAACCGCAGAACCCGCTGGAACGAGCGCAGATTCCACGGTTGCCACGTACTTGCTCATGGGGCTATTGTATCGCGCCTATTCGCGAGAAGCCGCGACACTCCATCGATCGCTCCCGACAATCATCCGAGGTTGTCTGGGCAAGAATTTCGACTTGTTAGACTTCCGCCCAAACGATTGCAAGACTTTGCCTGATCGCCCCTTCCCGGAATATAGCGCGATCAGGCATTTCTTCAGTCGTCTTTTACGCAGCTCCCTCCGAGGCCGACGCGCGGCCGCAGGAAATGTCTAACAACTCGGAATTTTGTCCTGCGCAAAACGCTTCTCTTGTCTCCAAGGGTCACCTCACCTCTTGACAACTCAGGAATGCAATATATAATTTGCAAATGGAAGATATATCTTGCATTACCCGAGAAGCGCGAGAGGGATCCAAGAGAGCACCCATTCAAGCGCAACATGGTAGCCAGCGATCCCGACGGGATGGTCAAGGCGCTCGGATCCAGAGACGCGCCATCCAAGCGCAACCTGGTAGAGGGCACGCAGAAAGGAGCAAGGCATTTCGTGAACGAAGAGAAAAACCTGCGGATGAGGGACGCACGCACGCGGCTCGGCCTTTCCCAAACTGACCTGGCTGAGCACGTGGGCGCCACGCGGCAGACGATCGGACTTATCGAGGCGGGGCGCTACAACCCAAGCCTCAAGCTTTGCACAGCCATCTGCAAAACCCTGGGCGTCACCCTGAACGACCTGTTTTGGGACGAGGATGCCGCCTCGTAGGCAGCGCTTGCGCCCGGAACAAAACCACATCGCATTGGCAAGACCGGCGAGCGCAAAGTCACTTCGCCGCACAATCAACTGTCATTCGACGTGGAGTTATCCCCCTGCAACGGCACAACTTTGGAACGAGGAGGTTCCGTCATGAAAATCATCGACCGCTGGAACGAGTTCATGGGCCCGAAAGACGAGCGCCTGGCTGCGGAATCAAACCGCTGCGCCGCCGTGGGCTACACCATTCTCATCATCGGCTCGGCCCTGTGCCTGTACTACGGCATCATGTTGAACCAGGTGGCCGAGACGACCGGCCATCCCCTGCTCACGCCCTTGGGGCAATCGGTCTTCCCGGTCGACACCGCCCTACTTATCATCATTCTCGCCTCGGGGCTCATCTCCACGTACCTGCAGGTGCGCAGCGGCACCTTCGACACCCATACGCGCATCGCCCAAGCGGATCGCATTCCCTGGGACTACGTGGCCTTGGTGTCGCTTCTGTGCGGCCTCGGGCTGGGCGTCACAACGACGGCCATGCGCATTCTCGCGGAAGTGCAGATCGTCGGCGTCGAGAACGTGACCTGGGGCGGCGACATCGCCATCGGCGTCGTCTACTTCACTCTGGCGTTCTTTTTGGCCTTCGGCCTGTTTGCCGCCACGTTCCACAGCGCCATCGACCGCCGTCGCCAGCTGGAGCGAGAGCTGGAAGAGTAGCCGGAAGCACCCTCCAGAGAGCGCGCACCCGGCAGCGCCCTCGCCACGCGCCAGGCGCTGAGGCACGGCGCTCACTGCGCCAGGGCGAACTCGCGGATGGTGCGGTCGATGGGCTCCATGAGGGCCACGGCCACCGCCTCGTCGCGGCAGATTCGCATGGTGCCGCCGCGGTAGTCGAGCACCACCTCGCCGGTCACCTCGTCCCACAAAAGCAGCTTCGAGAAGAAGTGCCCGTTCTCGTCGGCCCGGCCGCGCGCGGCCCCTTCCAAATAGTCGGCGGCGAACTGGAAGGCGCGGCGAGACTGTAGAAACGACAGCTTGCCGCGGATGTCCTCTAAGAAGGGAGCGCCATCGGAGTCCACGACGTCGCCGGCGTGGTTGCGCAAGCCGGCGATGGCCACCACCGGGCGATCGCCATCAATGATGGAAATCTCAGCCTTCACCTTCCGCAACCGGCGCGGCGCCGGCGCATCGGCGAGCCAGGTGTCGGGGCGTTGGGGCTCCATGCCGGCCGCATACTCCTCGGCCAGCGAGTGCATGGCCGTGCGCACCGACGGGTAGAACTTGAAGTCCTGCATGAGTCGGCGCAGCTCATAGCGGGTATAGTGGTCGCTCGTCTCCTTGATGGGTCGCACGAGCTTCACGTGCACGCCGCGCGCCATGAGGGAATCCAGCGTCTCGTCCAGCTTGTCGGCGGCGGTCGTGTCGATGGTGTCGAGCTTCGACAGCTTCAGGATGAGGGCCTCGTTGCCGGCGGCGGCCGCCTCTATCTCCTCCTGGGCCTTCGCGATGTTCATGAAGGACAAGTCGCCCGAGAGCTTCACCGTGCCGAGCGCGTAGCCCACCTCGATGTCCTTCTTCGCCGGCAGGTCGTCGGGCTTGTAGGGCACCGCGCCCAGAAGCTCGGGGCCGGAGGTGTCGATCTTCTCACGGCCGGCACGCAGGGCGAGCGCCAAAATGAAGCCGCCCAGAATGCCCGCCACGGCGCCGAGCAAAACGACGAGGGCCGCCGAGGCGGCAAAGACCATGAACTCGCGGCGCGTTTTGAAGGCGTAAGTGGTGATCTTCCCGAAGTCGACGATGTCGAGCAGGGCCACCACGACGATGGCCGACAGGGCGCAGCGGGGCAGAAAGCCCATAAACGAGCCGGCGGCAAAGGCGACCACAGCCACGATGAGGGCCGAGAACACGCTCGCCATCTGGGAGAGGGAGCCCGAGGCGATGCCGGCGGCCGTGCGCGACATGGAGGCCGAGCACGGCGGGCAGCCGATGAGACCCACGAACGCGTTGGCCAGGCCGAAGGTGCGCATCTCGCCGTCGGGGGACGGCGCGGGGGCATCGCCCGCCGAGAACGCCTCGACGCACAGCAGGGATTCCAGCGACACCACCACCGCGATGGCGAAGGCGGCCAGGAGCAGCGCCACAATGTCGAGACCCTCGGGCAGCACCGTCGCGATATGGGGGAGCGTGCCCGACACCTGCGGGAGAAAGACGATGGGAAGCCCCGCCGCCGCAAGCCCGTTGCACAGCAGAGCGGCCGCGACGAGCACCACGATGGCCGAGGGCACTTTCGGGAAGAAGCGCTTCAGGAGGTACATGCCGGCGATGCACAGGGCCGACACCACCGCGCAGGCCCACGAGGCGCCCGGCAGGCACGAGACAATGGCGGCGACCTTCGACACAATGGTACCGGAGGTGTCGGCCGTCGTGCCCAGAAGCAGCGGGATCTGGCCGATGACCACCGTGATCGCGATGCCGAATATGAACCCGTGCATGACCGGCAGCGGCATACGGCGGATAAGACGCCCCGCCCCCGCCCAGCCAAGCAGCAGAAGGAACAGCGCCGTGAGAAGCGTGAGCAGGGGCATGGCGGCGGCGATGGCGTCCTGGCCGACGATGCCGGCGGCAGCGAGCATCGAGGCGGTCATGGCAGCGGCGGCCGAATCCATGCCGAAGACCACGCGGCGCGTGCCGGTGAGTAGCCCGAAGGCGAGCGGCGCCACGATGGAGGCCCACAGGCCGTAGATGGCCGGCAGCCCCACCACTTCCGCGTAACCCATGGCGATGGGAACGGAAAGCGCAGCGATGACCAGGCCCGCGACGGCGTCCTTCGGCAGATCGGCCGCCCGATACCCCTTCATGGCCTCAACAATCATCGCCCCACCTCGCTTTCCGTCTTCCCGCCTCGCGCTTCACGCTCCGCCCATGCGCCCCGCATGGCTGTCGCACGTGGCGTTTTACCCCGCGCAGCCGTCCAACACCCGACGCCACCTCTCCGCCGACTTTCGGCAATCCTCGCATCATGAGGCGCCCGTCTTCCGGAAAGGCGAGATTGTACCAGATAAATGCCGAGATCGCAGCGCTTATTCCAACGACATCCACGCCCAGGACGAAACCACGACCACACGACCACAGCAAAACCGACACGGTAGCCCGCTCGCTCCATATTTGAGAGAATCGCCCATCGCTGGCGCAGCACCTCGCAACCTGAATCGTCAATGCAACGGCCTACAACCATGCAGTAACTGCAGCGCAGGAGATCATACGGAACGATTCACTCGTTCTAACCCGCTTAGCCGGACCGATCGCGGCACCACTCTCGCACTAGTCCGCAAGAGCAATCGTGGCGCGGCAGAAGGCCGCGCCACGGAGGGGAGGGAAGCTGAAAAGCGAAACTAAGCAGCTAGAAGATCCTGAACAGCTAGATAGGCGAAGGTGATGGCAGCAGCCCAATCACCGCCATAGACATGATGGGTGTACATACCGCCAGCCCACAGACCACCGGCGCATTCGCCAATCGCGTAGAGACCGGGAATGACAGCTCCCTCGGGCGTGACAACTCGGGCGACCTCGTCGGTATGCAGGCCGCTACACGTGCTGAGCAGCGTCGAGCCCTCGTGGATAGCGTAGAACGGCGGCGTATCGAGCGGATAGAGGAACTCCTTCTCGAACAGCGTGTCGACGCCGCTCGCTGCATCGCGCGTGGTGCGCTCGAACGTTTCCTTCAGAGTCGCAGCGTCGACGCCCATCTTCTCCGCGAGCTCCTCCACCGTGTCGGCCTGAATCAAAGCGCCCTCCTCGATCATCTGCCCGATCACCGCCACCGACCCATCGGCGATAGTTGGATCGTTGGACAGATAGGCCGTTTTGAGCTGTGCGGCCGCTTGGGGATAATTGGCATCGAGAACCGTCCAGCAACGTCCGTGGGTCTGGTTGATAATGGCGCCCCCGAGCATGCTGACGGGCACCTCCTCGTTCACGAAACGGCGACCTTGTTCGTTCACGCGAACCCAGGGAATGAAGAGGGCCGGGATGCCCATCATATGCGCATCGACTATACCGTAGCTGTTGAGTAGGGCCGAATGGGGCGCGTCGTCTTCCGCGGCTCCTACCGCAAGGCCCATCTCGTGCCCGTCGCCGGTCACACCGACGTTGGCGAATTGCACGGCGGCAATCGTGGCGTAATCGCGCGGACGCATGTACTTCTTCATGCGCTCCATGTTCGCCGCATAGCCGCCCGTCGCCAACAGGACTCCCTTCGACGCGTTAAGCTGCGTATACGCGCCGTCGCTCCCCTTCACGACAACACCGGTCACTGCGCCGTTCCCGTCTTGCACAAGCTGCACGGCAGGCGTGTCGAAGCGAATCTCTGCACCTTGGGCCAAAGCGAGGTCGGCAATGGATTTGTGGACGTCAGCCTGCCGCTGGTTGCGTCCCCCAACCCACGTGATGTTGGCGTTGACGCAGCGCGTCCAACCCTCCATCATGATCCCGGGGAAGGCGGGGAACGTCGGCTCGGCCTCGATGCCCGCCGGCACCAGCGCGTTGTCGTAGAGCCAGTCGAACGCCTCTCCGCTGTGATGATAGAGCGCCGCGAGCTTTGGCCCGTTGGCCCGATAGGCACTCGAGGTCATGAGGGCCTCCATGAAGTCCTTGAAGGTCGGACAGGGAAACTGGTGCTGCTCCTGAACCTTCGAGTTGATAACGAAAATATCCCCGGGATTGGCAGCAGGGACGCTCATCTTCTCCACCACCAGCGTCTTAAGCCCGTTTGCAGACGCATAGGCTGCGGCGGCCGAACCAGCCGCCCCCATGCCGACGATAACCACATCCCAGTCTTCCGTCTGGGCGATGTCAGTCACGGGCTCGGACTCGAACGCCACCTCACCTTGGGGTGGCAACCAGCACTCGTACTCGGCCGTCGGATCCACGGCGCCCGTATCGGACATGTCCGCAGTCTCGGCCTCTTCCTGCTTCATCCCTTCCTGCTTAGCAGCATTCGGCGCACAGCCGAACATACCCGCGGCACCCAAAAGGGCCGCTGCCGTCATCGATCCTTTCAGGAACGTCCGCCGCTCCATATTCGCCTCATCGATGCCATGCACGTGCGTCTCACTCATGTCGATTCCTCCTCTCCTTCTCGCCCTCCGTAACGGGCGATCCGATCATTCCCGATTCACCGGGCTGACGGAAGCATACGAGGAGGAATCTGACGCGTCATCGCTTGCGCTAGGGGAAATCGACGTATCACCCAGATTTGGGGAGAAGGTTCTCATCAGGCATTTTAATGATTTCGACCAAATCATCGCGGGAATGGATGCCGATCTTGGCATAGATGTGCTTTACATGGGTGCGCACGGTATCCTGCGAGACCATCAGGCGCTGAGCCGCCGCGGGAATGCTCCACCCTTCGCTCAAGCAAGTAAGAACCTCGGTCTCCCGATCGGTCAGCTGGTAGACATCCGCTATGGCCTGACAGCGTCCATGGAGCTCATTCTCGAGGGAGTTAGCCAAAAGCGGCGTCACGGTAATACGCTTCACAGCGAGTGCCTGGGGCTTCTGGAACGACCACGATTCACGAAAGCAGACGATAAAGAACAGGTACGAGCAGAGCGAGAGAACCACGAACCGATCGATGTCCCTGTCACCCGACGCATGTATCGCCATCGACGCGAGGGCGATTCCGAGAAAAAACGCGAGGAACACGAGAAGTGCCGCACCCCAGAATCGCAGAGACCGCACACGGGGATCGCCAAGGCACTGGCTGAGCACATAAAACATCATGCTCACGTTGACCGTAAACGCGCCAAGCAGTACAGCGGCAGTCGCCCCCACCAAGGCATCGCCGGCAAATACCAGAAAGCAGTAAGCCAATGCCGACAGGACAACGCAGACCTTCGCGTAAGAATAGATGCTCCGTAGACATCCAAGAGCTGGGGTAATCGTCAAGATGATGGTCAGCGAGAGCAGCGAAAGAATATAGAGCATCGTATAGCTCGCACTCGCCAAACTCGTGGGATTCATCACAATGGGGCAGATCATTCCACCGGCGAACAAAAGCGCGGTCGTCGATCCCAGCACCATAGGAAGCCGACGTCGATCCTCGGCTCCCTCAGGCAATACCGTCTCGTATTCCGTCAAAGAGGACGAGAGGCGTCGATGCGCGATGTACCACACGAGGGAAACCAGGCAGCAGAGGGCGGAACCGGCGAGGGGGAACCTCTCAATGGGAAAGAACACCACAAAGGCGGCGATAAGGGATCCGGGGACGGCATGCTTCCAGAAATCGGTCTCGGAAGTGGCCCGACAGTAATCGACAATGTACAGGAACCCCATGGCCGATGCGACAGATAGAAGCACGGCGGAGGGAATGATCTCAACGAGCCAGAATCCACCCAAAGCTGGCACAATGGCGTGGGCAGCGAAATACCACGCGACACCGGCAAGGAACAGGGCGCACATGCGCAATGGTGAAGCCCAGTTCTCCATGGAAAGCGGGCGCATAACCGTTATCTGCGAGGCCATGCCCAGAACAACGAGCACTGCAACTTGGACGATCGCCCAAACGATGAAGACCTGCCCGTCTGGCTGCGCGTTGATCCGAGCGGGGATGAACGTGAAACCCGTAAGGATAATGGTCAGATTGGCGCACCAATGGAGAATAACCCAGCCATTCCCCAGCTTATAGGAAGCCGAAGGCTCCTCACGACCATCTGTCATGGCATACCTTCCTCACAGCAACGTTGTCGAAATGCCGCTCTGAATCGCAAAAGTCCAGACAGCGAAAACCTCTTCTCCCATGCAAGACGAGATGCCCGACGAGCGGACGACAAGCAGCGTCTACGGCGAAGAGCGCCTCCCATCATACACGATGTGGACCAGCTTCGCGCTCGGGGCGCGACCTCCCGCTTATTCCAGCGGCTTGTCCGTGCCTGGGACGTCCTGGATGGTGCGCAGGCCGTTTGACGGCGGCTCGCCGAGGGGGAACCAGTACTTCCACGCCTCGAAGGGGTGGGCGCCCTCCACCCGGTCCACGTCCCTAAAGGCGTCCTTGGGGACGATGGTGTGCAGCTCGCGGCCGCTTTCCGTGAGCAGGTGGATGCCGCCGGCCGCCAGCGCCTCGTCGCAGAAGGTGAGGCAGTTGTAGGTGATGAGGTTGTAGGTGCCGGTATGCGCGCGGCGGTCCTCGGCGCAGGCCTGCACGGCACGGAAGGTCACCTCGTCGCACCACAGGGCGATGGCGCAGTTCACGTGCTCGTTCCACCAGTTCCCCGGCTGGCCGTGCACGATCCAGCCCGAGCGCTCCTGCAGCTCGGCGAAGGTCATGGGCTCCCTAAGGTCGGCCATGATGCCCGGCGCCTCCAGCTGGCTGCTGTGGCGGTAGTAGGAGTAGGTCTGCAAGGGGCCGCCCACCGGGCCCAGCGCCAGGATGCAGTGGCCCTCGTCCCACGCCGCCTCCAGGTTGAACAGCAGGAACACGTTGTACGAGTTCGCCGGCGGCTTCGTCCACGCCGCGGGAAGCAGCGCCTCGCGCTGCTGGTCGGCGTGGCAGCGGCGAAGGGTCTCCCTCGTCTCCGCCTCCTTGAGGGAATGCACCATGGCTCTCGCTCCTCCTCTTTCGGCGGCCCCCGCCCTCCGTATCGGCGGGGTGGCCGGTCGACGCCCATTATAGGGAGCGCCCCTCGGGCCGGCGCGGGCCGACGGCCATCCGTTACCGTTTCATAGGCTCTACCGCGACCTCGCCATTCGGGCGCCCTCCCAGTCCTCGGCCCCGTCACTGCTTGGTGACAGTTCGCCCTTCCCGCCTTCCGCCGCCGTTGCAATCATTAGCATTTTCCCGTGAAAAGACCTGCGCGAAGGAGGAACAAGCAGTGGCGAAGAGGGCCCGCATTATCGTGGTCGGATGCAGCCTGTTCGGGTGCGCCGTGGCCCAGGCGCTCTCGGCGGCCGGCCACGACGTCATCGTAGTGGACATGCAGGAGGACGCCCTGGACGGACTGGGGCCCGATTTCGACGGCGAGACGCTCACCGGCGACGGTAAGAGCGCCCTGGTGCTGGAAGAGTGCGGCGTGCGCCGGGCCACCCATCTGGTGGCCGCCACGGGCGACGACGCCTCCAACCTGCTCATCGCCGAGCTGGCCAGCGAGATCTTCGGCGTGCCCCACGTGCTGCCCCTCGTGGACGACGACGCTTTGGCGGACATCCTCGACGACATGGGCATCGCCCCCATCTGCCCCCATCGCATCTGCGAGGACGAGTTCTTCCGCCTCACCGGGCTGACGCGGAAGGAGGCCGACCTATGAGGGTGGTGATCGTGGGCGGCCGCTCCCGGGCCGACTACCTGATGGGCGCTTTAGCGGAAACCGTCGACACCGTCGTGGCCATCAACGACGACCGCCGCTTCTGCGAGTACCTCTCCAGCCGCCATGACGGCACGGTGATCTGGGGCAACGGCATGAAGCTGGCCGTGCTCGAGGAGGCCGGCATCGCCGGGTTCGACGCCATCGTGGCCCTCACCGGCCTCGATGGCGACAATTTGGCCATCTGCCAGGTGGCCAAGAAGTTCCTCGGCATCCGCATCCAGCTGTGCATCGTGTCCAACCCCGAGAACACGGCCATCTTCCGCCAGCTGGGTGTCACGGCCGCCATCAGCGCCACGGCCACCTTGGCCCAGGCCATTCGCGGGGCCCTGGAGCTTCCCGACCCCGTCGGCGCGAAGGCCCGGGCCGCCACGGCGGCGGCCGTCGCTGCGGCCGAGGCCGGCAAC
>ERZ772858.166-NODE-166-length-92502-cov-19.985040_pt1 | contig 92502 bp, 74 predicted proteins | sample MGYA00512136_ERZ772858 | MGnify/ENA primary metagenome ERZ772858 (study PRJEB29015, sample SAMEA2737726) | human gut metagenome | biome: human gut; feature: human-associated habitat; material: faeces | place: China | collected 2012 ...
GTTGTTTGCTGCATAAGATTTACTCTTTTCTGTAAACCTTTTTCAGGACGGGACAGCGCCAAAACAAACCCTCGGTACGGACTGGAGCGGTCTGGAGCGGACATCGGAACCGAGGTATTTCTGTCGGTTGTATCTTGCAGCATGAAAGGTCGGTTTTCTTATTCCGTTCATTATTCCGATACAAACCGCATGAAACGGAAAACGGTATTTTGAATGGTTTAAAACATAAAACCAAACATACACGCTTTACGACAGTATAGCTGACAATCAATCTCAAAAACGTTGCACCATGGATTCATTGAAAGAAACAGACAAACCCGCACCCAATCCTTCGAAGCATCTCCGTATCGAAGTCGATGAGGAGCTGATGCGACAGATGATCGCCGGACAAGCCCCTTTGGATTCGAAAGTCGTCCGCAGGATTCCCGAGCCGAAAGAAGGCGCAGAAGAAACGATTCAGGAGCCTATGCCAAAATCCGAGATCGACGAATCGTTTCCGTCGGTCGTCCCTACCGCTGTGGCTGCGGGGAAAGATGCATCCGGATTTCGTCGTAAAAAGCTCACGCTACCGGATTTTGAACGCACGTTCTTCGCACCAACGGATTGCCGTAACCGCTCAGCAATCTACGTCAGCGCCCCAACCAAGGGCAAAGTGTCGGCAATCCTCCACCTGCTGGGAGACGACTCGACTAGGCTTACGGCGCTGGTCAACAATATGCTACGCTTTGTCATGAGCATTTACAGCGACGAACTGAATTATCTCCACGAGAAGAAGAATAGCAGAAGACCGTTTTGAAAAAGCGGAGGTATTTCGACGGCAGATAGCAGGACGGGAGGGGGCCGTCGAACGGACAGACCGATTGCGGCTGAACATCAGACCCGGATCGTCAGGAGCTACAGAATGTCGCCTTTTCCGACGGTAGCGACCAGCAAAACGCCGGGGATGGAAATATGCAAGGCTCGCCCAGGCGATTCGCATGGCCTTGCGGATTTTCATCTCCGGCATTTAATTCCCTGCCGGCGGAAAGAGATGACGATATTCCGGGATCGAGGGGAGCGTAACACAAAATTATGGACACTGCCTATTACTATATCTTGCAAAATCATTATACGACTGACTCTTCCAACTTACCCATAGCTATCTCATTCAATTATTTTCGTTCCACTTCTTACACTGCTCCATAATCGTATTCAAAGCATCTTCCTGCCCAGCAGGCGGATAATTATACTTTTTCAACAATCGTTTGACAATACGCCGCATTCCGGCACGAGCACTCTCCTTCATATTCCAGTCAATCGTCTTGTTTCGCCGAAGCGCATCTGTCAACTCTCGCGTAATAGCGACCAACTGATCGTTGGAATAGAAATCTTTTACAGCCTCAGGCTTGGTCAACGCATCATAAAAGGCAAGTTCTTCGCTGTTCAGATTAAGCGACTTGCCGGCCTTTTCGCCGTGAACGATCTCACGGGCTATTTTCAGCAGTTCTTCGATAACCTCTTCGTTCGTCAGCATCCCTTTCAAATAGCGGCTCATGGCATCGGCCAGAATTTCCGAAAACTTCTCGGCTCGTACCGTATTCGTTCGCTGATATAGTTGTACCTGCTCTGCAATCAACCTACGCAATAATTCTACGGCGAAGTTCCGTTCCTTCATCCGGGCAACCTCTTCCAGGAATTTCGAATCGAACAAAGAGAACTCCTCCTTGATATCGGAGAAAAGATTAATTACCCCTTCGCTCTTGATACTCTGCTTGAGCAATTCATTAATACGCCCGTTAATCTCACGGAACGAAATCTTGCCCTTGGCTTCCACGCGCGTCAGTAATGTGCGAACCGCCTCAAAATAGGCAGCTTCGATACGTTGCTCATAATTCAGTAAACTCTGACAAAGCGACAATGCCTGCCGCAGCAGCAGCGCCTCTTTGATATAGAGTTTTTTCGTTTCCATCCGCTCGGGGGACTGCATGAAATCGACACCTCCGCTGATGGCTTTCGCCCGCTCCAAATCAGACTTACCGAAGAAAGCACCATAATCGAATCCATACATCAGATCACGGCAAACGTCCAGTTTCTTCTGAAACTCCGGATAGGCGGTTTTAGCCACATCCGTATCACCATAATTTTTGCGGTCACGGTATGTATAATCGTTCATCGCCGTCTTCAACGCCGAAGCGATACCCACATAATCCACAACCAAACCACCTTGTTTATCCCCAAACACACGATTCACACGAGCAATAGCCTGCATTAGATTGTGTCCGGACATCGGTTTATAGACATACATCGTCGAAAGCGAAGGTACGTCGAAACCCGTAAGCCACATATCAACTACGATGACGATTTTCAACGAGCTATCGTTGTCTTTGAACCGCTTCTCCAACTCTTTCTTGTGGGAATCATTTCCAATAATCGCCCGCCAGTCTTCCGGATCTTTATTACCGGAAGTCATCACAACAGCCAGCTTGTCACTCCACACCGGACGCATTTCGAGAATCCGACGGTAAATCTTGATCGCTATTGGCCGCGAATAGGCTACTATCATCGCCTTACCCGTCTGCTCGTATTGCCGGAATTCCTCATAGTGTTTTACGATGTCCTCGCACAATGATGCCACCGTCGCGTCAGCTCCAAGGATCGAGTCGAGCCGCCCCAATTCACGCTTGCTTTTCTCAATGACATACTCTTCCGCCTCCTCAGCCATCGCATCATACTCCGCATCAATACGCCGCAAGGACTGCTCGTCGAGTTTCAGATTGATTACACGGCTCTCGTAAAATACCGGCCGTGTCGCACCGTCCTCCACCGACTGCGTCATATCGTACACGTCGATGTAATCTCCAAACACTTCGCGTGTCGACCGATCTTTTTGCGAAATAGGCGTTCCGGTAAACCCGATATAGGTAGCATTCGGCAACGCATTACGCACCAGACGCGCCGCGCCGATTACAACTTTGGCTTGCGTTACCCCGTCAGCATCCGTAACCATCCTGACCCTCTCCTCCAATCCGTATTGACTGCGATGCGCCTCGTCGGCCATAACAACTATATTTCGTCGCGTCGAAAGAGGTTCTTCGCTCTCTTCGAATTTCTGCATCGTCGAGAAAAAGATACCGTTCGCTTCGCGTCCCGCCAATAATTCCCGAAGATGAGCCCGACTTTCGGCCTGCACGGGTGTCTGACGCAAAAAATCCCTGCAACAAGCGAACTGCCGGTACAACTGACCGTCCAAATCGTTACGGTCTGTCAGCACGACGATAGTCGGCGACGACATCGCCTGCTGCAACTGCTTGGCGAAAAAGACCATCGACAATGACTTTCCGCTGCCCTGCGTATGCCAAAACACGCCACCCCGACCATCTGTCTCAGCTGCTTTAACCGTCGAAAGCACAGCCTTGTGTACGGCATAAAACTGATGATAGGCACTTAATATCTTAATATCCTGTTTACCGTCTTTCGAATAACAAACAAAATTCCGCAACAATTCAACAAACCGCGTTTTTTCGAACATTCCCGCGAAAAGCACATCGAAATTCGCGCTATGGGTATCTTCATAACTCCCATCTACCGTTTTCCACTGCATAAAACGGTCTTCACCCGCTGTGATCGTCCCCGCCTTAGTCATCGCCTGATCGCTCATCACACAAAAAGCGTTATAGATAAAGAGTGACGGAATCTCCTGCATATAGTTACGCAATTGTGCATAAGCTTCCGACACGTCTGTATTCTCACGCGATGGCGATTTGAGTTCGACCACCACCAGCGGCAATCCATTGACAAATACGATCATATCCGCACGCCTTACCGAGTGCCCATCGACCGTCCATTGATTAGCGATCGTAAACCGATTATGTAACGGTGAATCGTAATCGACAAGCCGGACATTTGCGGAACATTGCTCGCGGCCATCGAAATAATTGACAGCTACGCCATTTTGCAAATAATCCGTGAACAATTCATTCTTCTGTACCAACGTTCCGCCCTCATAGGTCCGAATTTTCACCATAGCTTCGTCAATAGCGGCCTGTGGCAGTCCACGATTGATCTGCGGCAACACAGCCTCCAGCACCTCCACGTAAAGCGGTTCTGCATAGTCGCGCATTACATTGGGACCGTACACATAATCATAGCCTAATTGCTCTCGAAACAACTCGAGAATAGCGTTTTCAAAATCATCTTCGGTGAAGTGCATATAATTGTTATTTTTTCACATACAAGTTAACAAGCTGTGATACCATATTACGCGCAGATTGCGTTGCGACATCAGAACTAATAGATTGTAAAGACAGGCTTCGTTTGATTTTACGTCTCAAATCACTAATGGTTGCTTCCTTATTGGCCCAATCTATATATTCGGTTTGCCGTGTAATAATTCGAAGAACATTCTGTTTTATAGCATCATCTGAAATATATTGTGATACGATATCATAAATAGCCTTATCAACTAACTCTTCTTTCACTACGGATTCAGCTATCTCAACACCTTCCTTCGATTCTTCAGCTTTTATTGCATCAAAATCTATCTTTTCAAAAGATGAAGCGCTTCTGACATTAGATTTACACATACTATATTTGATATATGCCATCTGATGCTCCAACTCCGGAAATAAAGCCCCTTGGTTTATATTGTAGAAATTCAATTCTTCTAAAAGGCTTTCCTTGCTTCCGGCCGGTATGATTATCCTTTCGCTCGCAAACTGGCTATTTAAAGAACAACTGCTCTTCTCGATCCGACTGGCGCCGTAATCAGATTTATTGAGTTGAATATTAATGCTACCAGAAAGCAAAAAAGCTCCGCTCTGCCGAATCAAACGTTCATTGTTGAATGTCGATATAACAAAGTAAGCATTTTGCATCACCTTTGCCAGTTCCTCAAAATCCTCGGCTTGTTTTATTTGACTGCGTAGTCCTAATTTCTCGACCAATTGATGCAATACAATATCTCCGCTGAAATCCATTTCCGCGATTCGGGCCAACAGATCAATATCATCTGAATTATGCTTATGTCCATAAGCCCGTCTATAATAAACAGCCCCATCGACATCATATTCATTATCAAATGAATGATCGGAGTCGACATCAATAGTATCAGATTCTTTATAATTCTTGTCGTAGTTTTCTTTATCTTCACATTTCGCACACGCAAAATACAACGCGACTAAAGGATTTAGCGTTACATCCAACATTCTGGTTGGCAGTCCATAATGTTGTAATTTTGTCAGTCGTTCAAATGCACTTCGGCCGCCAAATTCAAAAGGAGCACGAGCACAAGCCTCGGATATAATATCGGATTCAATCGTCAGGTTATTCTCTCTAAATAAACACGGGCGCACATCCCAATTTTTATTGGATTGGCCCCTGAAAAAGAATCGCTCATTGCTACCTTCATTGGCAGCTTGCAACTGAGAAATATATGCAACATATTCCGACAATGTATTGACGATTACATTGCCATTTGAATCAATATTAAGATCTAATTCCATTAGAAATCCCAGTTTAATACAAATATAGCAAAAATAGAAATTACAATAGTAACTTTGATAAATGATAATTTAGCAAGCTAATCGAGAGAAACCTCCTCGACGGAGAGCTCGCCGGACATGAGTTTGGGTAGAAGGGTATCACGGAGAGTGGATAATTTTATGTTTTCTTTTTTATTAGATTCAATTTGACTAAATAAAGGATCAGCAATAGAGTTAAATTGCTTCAATTTAGTGTCAGAGGGTATTGATATTGGAGTTTTTCTGAAAATCGGAACAGTCAATTGTTGCTGAGTCGTCCCCGTTCCTGTAATATTCTGAGTTAATGCCCACAAGTATAAATATTTTGCAGACAACTCTTTTTTATTAGGGATTATTGAAATTAGCCGGACAATAGGAACATATGGTTCTAATCTCAAACAGACATAACCTATAGTTCCTCTTGCAGAAATAGTTATACTTTCCTCATGAATTTTTGCAACATCTGTATAACCATATAATCCTTCATTATCTATTCCATTAGAATATATAGGAACATAACACTCAATAGTCTTCTTATTAGTATATTTTGAAGGCCTATCACCCCCAGCAGTAATAAGTGTGATATCTCCTAATTCATAGTGAACCCATTCGTTTCGATCAGAATCCACAAACCACGACTTAAACAGCGCTTTAGCCTGCTCCTCTAAATTATCATTTATGCATCGATTGAGTTCGATTTTATCATCCAATGCTCCTAATATTCCGGCAATCTGCTTTTGCTCGGCAAGCGGTGGAAGATTTACTACCAAATTTTCCAACATAGCCTGCTGTACCCGCTGACGACCGGAAGACCCAACCATTGATTTAACAGCAATGTCTCGAAACCACGGACTCGTGACAAAATAATAGACGAATTTATTATCCGTAATGCCTTCTATATTTCGAAAAACAATATATTCGGTCGAGCCAAACCCCACCTCGTCTTCATCAAGCATAGAAACATATGCAGTTTTTCCATTCTCAAGACAAGGCGTAATACGAGCCATTAATGTATCACCATTGCGAAACTTACTTCCTCCGGTATATGAAGCCATTTCAAAACCAGAAATGCCCCTTGTATAAGGTTGCAACAAATCCATCGGCACTTTTTTGGCGATCTCCCCTTTTAACAAACGCTCAGAAGGATTAAACCGAACAACATCGGATAACTTATATGAATGCCATTTCTTCATATTTCTATCCATTGTATATCAGCACTTTTTTTATTGAGAACGATAGAGCAGCCAAATTTATATCCATATCTTAACTGAGGATTCATCATCCATTTAATTTTATCGATATCAGCATTATTCTCTGAATTCCACCATGTTTTAAATTCAATTATGAGAATATTATTGTCATTGCAACCTCTTTTATGTAGGATGAAATCCGGATACACATAATTCCCATTTACTTGTTTTATTCCATATCCATCTCTATTATACTCACAATCTACATTATATTCAGCAACGATAGTTCCTGCTATATTATTCTCAAAATAATGAGCAAACCGATGGGTAATATCTCGTTCTGCAACTTTGCGTTCTAATAAATCTTTATCATTGGCATATAAACAATCCAGCGACTGCTCTATAAGATACTTCAATACATTCTTCATTGTGCTATTCCATTTTATATCCTATACTTCCCAGCTGTTTCCCAATCTCCGCTTCTAACTCGTGCGACCTTTCGAATAATCTCGACAACTCGCCTGTCAGACGCTTCATCTTTTCGCCGAACGGCTCCGTGTCCTCTTCTTGCGCCGCAATACCTACATAACGGCCAGGCGTGAGGATAAAATCCTGACGAGCGATTTCTTCTGTCGAAACCACAGCACAAAAACCCTTTTCATCCTTCAACATTCCGTCGGCATAGGCATTGTAAGTGTCAGCAATACGCTGAATATCGCCACGTTTTATCAGATCTACCGCGTCACTATCGGTCAATTCGCGCAGTTTGCGCGTTACCATTGTACCCAAGTTACGAGCGTCAATAAAAAGGGTTTTGCCCTTTTGTTTCTTATCCTTGTTGAAAAACCAGATTGACACCGGAATCTGCGTTGTGTAAAATAATTGCGGCGGCATGGCTACAATACAATCGACCAAATCCGCTTCGACCAATCGTCGCCGGATTTCGCCCTCACCGCCACTCTGGCTCGACAGCGAGCCGTTGGCCAGCACAACGCCCGCACGTCCCGTCGGGGCAAGGTGGTGGATGATATGCTGAATCCACGCAAAGTTGGCATTGCCGTTGGGCGGCGTACCGTATTTCCAACGCACATCATCCGCCAGCTTATCCGCCCCCCAATCGCTCAGATTGAACGGGGGATTGGCCATCACGAAATCGGCCTTCAGAGTCGGATGGCAATCATTGAAAAAGGTATCCGCATTATATCGACCGAGATCGGCTTCGATACCGCGAATCGCCAAGTTCATCTGCGCCATTTTCCATGTCGTAGGATTGGAATCCTGACCATAGACCGATATATTATTGATATTTCCGGAGTGGCTCTCGATGAATTGTGCAGACTGTACAAACATACCACCCGAACCGCAGCAAGGATCGTAAACACGACCTTTATAAGGTTGTAATACGTTCACCAACGTCTTAACGATACAAGCCGGAGTATAAAATTCACCTGCCAATTTTCCTTCGGCCTCAGCAAACTTCGAAAGACAATATTCGTAAGCACGACCCAAAATATCCTTCGAATCGCCGTGCTCATGCATCCGAATATTTGTAAACAAATCGACAACTTCACCCAAGCGGCGTTTGTCGAGCTCGGGACGGGCAAAGTTTTTCGGAAGAATATCTTTCAGACGCTTATTCTCCTTCTCGATTGCCCGCATCGCATTGTCGATGATCGTTCCAATTTCAGGAGAGTGTGCATGGATGGCAATAGCTTCCCAACGGGCTTCCGCAGGGACATAGAAAACCGGATCATAACTACCCTTCTCATTTTTATTACTCAAATACTCATCCTTGTCTTCCTCAAAGCCCTCTCCTTCGGCAACAAGCTGTTGATATTTAGCTTCGAATTTGTCCGAGATGTATTTCAGGAAAATAAGTCCCAATACAACGGATTTATATTCCGATGCATCAATATTTCCGCGCATCTTATCCGCCGCCTTCCATATTTCCTTTTCAAAGCCGATGTCGGCTGTATTCATCGCTGCCATTGTATAGAATATTTTAGGTAAAGGTACAAAATCTTCCCATTTTTTTCGCTTTCCCGCAAAGGAATAAACCTTAAAAACAATATCCGCAAGGCTCACATAGCGATTTGCAGGACCTTGCGGATATTGTTTCCTCAACTAAATTTTAGAGAAAATGATACAGCTTAGTTGTTCTTATTCAATAAAAACGCATTTTTCTTGTCAAATCCCCACTCATAAATGTATTCGGCACCTTCAATCCGGATAATGAATACGGCACGCTCTCCTTTAATCCATGCTACATAAACAAATCCGGATACGGATTCTCCGGGATATATCGTGTTTTTCTTCAAATATCCCAACTTTTTGACCTGTTGTTCGTCCTGCAAGGCCTGACCGAAATTGGCGAGCCGCTGCTGTGAGGCTATGTTGGCCTGATAGGCCGCAGAGGGATTATAAGTCGTAGTCGTATAAGACGAATAACCGCCGTAGCTGCTGTAACCGGTCGTCGTGGAGGTCGAATAACCTGCGCCGGCAGAAGCCATTCCTTCGCTGACGCCCATCAAAACAGCGGCCCAGGTCTGCGATCGGTTCACTTTCTTCAGATAGCTATCGCAAGACCAGACCTGCAGATCGGTGGCCACATCGTGTTCGTCTACGGAATAGGCCGTCATATCGGTCTCCGGATTGAATTCGACCGGCGTCAATGAATTATTGGAGATAATCAGATCGACCCGGTGCCACTTGCCGTAATCCCGGACGATGGCATCCGTCAAGGCGATCGTCAATCCGTTTTTGAAATAGACCTCCCAGGGCACACCGTCCCGATAATCGACCGAACGCTCCGTTATGACCGGAGATTCCCATACCGGCATGTCGTCCGCAATGCGGAATTTAAGCGTGTTCCCGCTGCCGTCCGCCAGCAAATAATAATCATGAACCGGCAGCCCTGCACGATATTCCACCATTCGGCAGGAGCCGTCTCCGTTGTATGCCTCGTACATCCCGGACAATTCGCCGCCGGCATACGACGCACGTGTTTTCAACGTTCCATTCTCGTCGTATTGCCGATATTCGCCTTCCAACAATCCTTCCGAATAATATGATTTTTCCGACATGCGACCATTCTTGAAATAGGAAACAACATCTCCGTCAAACACCGTCCGGCGATCATCAAGCGTATCGATTGTCTGAAAACGCCCTTCTCTCCGCAATTCTCCCGAAATATAAAAATCCTTGAACATTTTGAGCCCCGCCGCATCCGCAGGATAAAGCGCCAGTCGATAATAATCGGCAAAAACCGGATTTCGCACCGTCATCCCCGAACGGCTATAGTAGAGTGTATCTATCCGCTCCTGCGACAAAGCACCTTTGCCTACCACTAGCAACAATACAAACAATAAAACTCGGTTCATAAAATGACTAGGCTTCATAGGTTTCATCACTTTTCCGATATCCGACACGCTGTTATCGTGTCAATTGTTCTTATTGATCAGATTCACCACAACCTTCGTCATCACGTCTTTTTCCTCCGTGCGGCTCTCGGCAATCATCAGCGTCAGGGCGACCAGTGTATTGTTATCCAAAAGGCGCGAACCGTCAGCACGGTAAAGAATCCGATTGTTTTCCAAGAACCAAAGGAACAGGAAAGCGGCGATACGCTTGTTACCGTCGCTGAACGAATGGTTTTTAACCGTCAGATAGAGCAGATTAGCCGCCTTCTCCTCAACGCTCGGATAGAGGTCCCGCCCGCCGAAAGTCTGGTAAATTGCGCCCATCGTGCTTTTGAACGACTCGTCCTTCTCGTGGGCGAACAGCTCGCTGCCTCCGAACTTGTCGCGTAACACCTGTAACGCCTCCATCGCATTTTCATAGGTCGCATGAAACGGCTCCTCGGTCGTAGTAGCCGACACTTCCAACTGCTGATAATCGTAGCGGTCGAGCGTATCGAGACCGTAAGTATAGTCCGTAATCACGCGCAGCAACCCGATTGCCTCGGATTTCGTAACATCCTTTGCCGACAACACGTTCGAGAGCAGATGAACGGTTTGTTTCAGCTCCTCCAACTGCTCGGCCTTGGCCTGGCTATTGACTGCATAGCCTTTTATTAGATACTCTTTCAAGACCTTATTTGCCCAGATACGAAATTGAGTGGCATTTTTGGAATTGACGCGATAGCCCACCGATAGAATCATATCGAGGTTATAAAATGGAATCATACGTCGCACTTGCCGTTGCCCCTCATGCTGAACATGTGCAATTTTTGCACATGTTACGTCCCGCTCCAATTCGGACGACTTATAAATGTTGTTGACATGTCTGACAATAACCGTTCTGTCAACTCCGAACAAATGCGCAATCTGCGCCTGCGTCAGCCACACGCTGTCGTTCTCCATGCGAACGTCCAAGCGGGTCTCGCCGTCTGCCGTCTGGTAAATGATAATCTCCCCTCTGTCCATAGAAACAAAGATACGAATAAGCCTGAAATATCGAAAATCCGTCGAAGCGATTATTTTACAGCCACCCAAATACAATTCGCTCTCCCTTACCCAAAAGTAAAGGAGAGCGTACTGCTACTTTCTCATCAACTTCTCGAAATACTTGCAATCATAGCCCCAATAGCATTTGCCGTCACCGGCAAAATCCCAAATATTCATTACTTCCCGAAGCCGAAGCGGCAGCTCCTTACCGTCCCGGATAAATCGTTTGGATCGGCTACGAAAAAGACGGTTACATAACTGCTTGTCCTTTTTCTGCGACTTGCAACACGCGATCGTGCTGACGGGTGTTCGTTTCCTGCTTCTGCTCATGATCTCATAAGGTTTGACCCGTAACTTTCTACGAGTCGATTAAACACTTATGAGGCTCTAAATATTAAATTATTCAACATATTGACAATACTAAATTTCAAAGTGACGCATACGAATCTGTCTATGCTTCGGCTATAATCCGCAATGTTTCCTTTACATATCCCCTGCGATCATACTTCTCTCCTCGGCACAACCAACAACTGCATGGCGTTCCTGTTTTTTTGTAGATCTGCATCCATTTCACCCTTGCCAACTCGAACCAATGAGGATGTCTATTCCAGTTACCATCCGCTTTCTTGATTCCACACCCGCAAGCGGCATGATAAACCATGCGAGCTTTAAACACCCGGTTCTGTTGTTCTCTCCTCCAAAGTTTGTTTCTTTTGTCCATCGTCTCTTTGTATTAAAGTTAGAATGAACAAAAAATTTATCTGACTATACCCCAGCCTGTCCATATTGTAAAGTTTTAAGTGATGACTAAGACTATATTATGAATACAAAGGTAATGTTTATTTATGTCATCTTATGACGCAAATTATTTTTTCATTTATAAAATCGATATCGAACATAAATCGAGCTTGATACGATTCACATAATTTCATTCAAACAACCAACTATTAATGCATAATATTAACAATACGAATAATGCTCAATTTGACGATAAAAATCCGCCTGCATCTCCAAAAGTCTTCGCATTTGTTTTTTTCGCCGAAAATCGCTATATTTGTACTGTCATGCAAGGAGATACGGCGACGGCGCAGGCGAAACGGGCAGGCGGGCGCAAGACCGTGCAAAATGACGGTAGGCGATGCGGGGACAGAAACCGAAAACCGCTGCAATTCGTTGATATACATCGGGCTTACATTCGTGCGGAAGCACCTTTATCCCGCACTTTTCAGTCTCCTTTTGGAGACTTTTTTTGTGAGCGAATTTGCGCAAAAAAAGAAAATTTTAATCTGTATATCAACACCTTACAATCGAATTTACGATCTTCCTCCGGAGCAAAGCTGTTCCGATAAAAGTACGTTCCGCACCTACCGATTCGGATTCTTTCATCGCAACGTTTGCAATATGACAACCCATAATGGGCGAAGCGGGCTTAAAATTTGGCACGAAGCCGGGAATCGGTTATCTTTACTTCGAATTGTAAACATTATGATTATGCAGGACATGATAAACGGACGGTGCGGCTGGTGCGGAACCGACGAGCTGTATGTGAAATACCATGACCAGGAGTGGGGGAAATTGGTGACCGACGACAAGACGTTGTTCGAATTTCTTGTCCTGGAGAGTGCCCAGGCCGGGTTGAGCTGGATAACGATACTCAGAAAGCGTGAGGGGTATCGCAAGGCCTTTTGCAACTTCGACGCCGTGCAGGTAGCGCAAATGACCGATAGCGATGTCGAACGGCTGATGCGGTTCGATGGCATTGTAAGGAATCGGTTGAAAATCAAATCCACAATCACAAACGCAAGGCTATTCCTTGCCATACAGGAAGAGTTCGGTAGTTTCTACAACTACACCTTGTCGTTCTTTCCCGACCGGAAGCCGATTACCAACACCTTTGGGTCGTTGAGCGAGATTCCGGCATCATCGCCCGAATCCGACGCCATGAGCAAAGACATGAAAAAACGGGGATTCAAATTCTTCGGCAGCACGATTTGTTACGCCCACCTGCAGGCGGCAGGATTTATCGACGATCACCTAACGGACTGCATTTGCCGAAAAAGATAAACTTCTTTCAATTAACATTCCTTCACGGAAATGCAAAGTATATTGAAGAACAGCACAATTCCCAAAATATATTTGTATAATCATACGCTTTAGATTACTTTTGAGGAAGTGAAGTAAGTATCGGTAAACAACGATAACTAACGATAGAGAAGTAGGGTGTAGCTCAATGAGTTACACCCTACTTTATTTTTAACACTTTCTGATGGATTTGCTTGTTTCTCGGATTTTTATTGTATATTTGTACCATATTTGTGCCGCGATAAGAAAGTCGGAAATCTGCGACAAAATATAAACGGATTGAATACAAACAAATAAAAATCAGCATTATGCCAGCAGCAAAGTTCGAGATAAAGCGCAAATGCCAGGTGTGTCGTCAGGAGTTCATCGCCAAGACCATAGAATCGTGGTATTGCTCCAAACGCTGTTCCAACATTGCCTATAAGCGCAGGAAAGACGAAGAGAAGCGGAATCAGCGATTGGATGAAATTGTAAAGAGCATCCCGAAGCACCAAGATTACATCAAGGTGTCGGAAGCTTATGCCATGTTCGGCATCAGCAAAGATACGCTGTATCGTCTGATACATAAAGGGACTATTTCGCACATAAATCTTGGAACTAACCAAATCCGTGTCAGCAAAGAAGAACTGCTGAAACTCTATCCGCTACGAAAGAAAGCTCTGACAAAACCCAAACCCGTTGCAAAACTATATAGCTTGGAGCCTAAAGACTGTTATACTATCGGCGAAATATCCAAGAAGTTTCATTTAGAAGACAGTACGGTCTATCTACATATCCGTAAATACTCTATCCCTACCCGGCAGATAGGTAACTTCGTTTATGTGCCCAAGAAAGAAATTGATAACCTATATAAAGGGATGAAGCAATGAAGAAAGCGTTGGCCAATACACGAGTTTCAGTAAAACTCCGCAAATCGGAATACCGCGAGGAATGGTACCTGTATGTTGAAGCTTATCCGGTTTTCCAAGCAGACAAACCCACTCCCCAAAGAGTGCGTGAATATCTGAGCCGTACTATAACCACTCCCATATGGGATAAGTCGCGGAATGCCCGAACCGACAAAGACGGCAAGACCACTTATAAGCTAAAGCGTGACTTGAACGGCATCATCCAATGCAAATCTCAATTAGACCAAGAATCGTGTATCTATGCCGACAAGGTGAGGAGCCTGCGCCAAAAGGAATACGATAACGCTTCGCTTTATTCTGAAACGGATGCAGAACAGGCAGAGCAGCTAGAGCGTTCACGTTGCAACTTCATAGACTACTTCGACCATGTGCAACGGTTACGCCACGCCCATAGCTCCGATTCCATTATCATCAACTGGAAGCGTGTACATGAATTGTTGAAAATCTTTGCGAAAGGAGATACCATCCTTTTCTCACAGATTGACTTGAAGTTGATAGAATCATTCCGTATGTTCCTATTGAACGCCCCACAGGGAGGAGGCAAGAAAGGTGTCATCTCGCAAAATACGGCATCCACTTATTTCTCCATATTCAAGGCTGCATTGAAGCAGGCTTTCATTGACGGCTATTTGACGGTTGATATTGGGGCAAAGATCAAGGGTATTCAAGGTCAAGAAAGCCGTAGGGAATACTTGACCATTGAAGAACTGAACCGCTTGGCTCAAACTCCATGCGACCCGTTGTTGAAGCGTGCCGCCCTCTTTTCTGCACTTACCGGGCTTCGTCATTGTGACATTCAAAAGTTGAAGTGGTCAGAGATAGAGGTATTCAATGGTGGTTACCGTTTGAACTTTACTCAGCAAAAGACCAAAGGCGTTGAGTATATGCCTATATCCGAACAAGCATTTCAATTATGTGGTGAAAGGAAGGACGGCGAACAATTAGTTTTTGGCGGACTGCCAGACCCGTCATGGATTAACCGTCCGATAAAGAAATGGGTTGCAGAAGCCGGAATAACGAAGCACATCACCTACCATTGTTTTAGGCACTCGTATGCAACCCTGCAACTCGCCGGAGGAACAGACATTTATACTGTTAGCAAAATGCTTGGTCATACGAATGTCCGTACAACTCAAGTGTATGCAAAGGTTGTTGATGCTAAAAAGGAAGAGGCTACCAAGACGATTAAGCTTGATTTACCGTATTATTGACTATAATTTTATATTCTAAATCAAATTATTAGGTAAATACGTAAATAGTTTTATGTCACAATAAAATATATTGTTGTTTTTCGAAATAATTTTGCATCTTTGAAGGTATAAGACAATAGAGTGTAATTATATGGCAACAAATAAAAACATTAATCGTATCAAAGTAGTTCTCGTAGAAAAGAAGAAAACGAACAAGTGGCTTGCTGACCAAATAGGTAAAGATCAGGCTACAGTGAGCAAATGGTGTACTAACACAACTCAACCCACTCTTGAAACTCTAGTAGAAACTGCAAGAATACTTGAAGTTGATATTCGGGAGTTGCTCGTACCTACAGACAATCAGAAAATTATGATGACGATCTTGTAATAACTAAATCTAATAGAATATGGTCAGCAAATCAATAATAGAAAAATTACGTGAGATATATCAATCTTTGCCTAAGGTTGAACTGGTTGACAAGGGTGATGGATGGGTGAACCAGTATGATTTCTTACGTGCTGTTGGAAAAGTAGGTATCAATTATAAGAATCTGGGGTACGATCATTTCTATGAATTTTTAACAGATTCTGGATTGTTTTCATTCTGGACAGATTTCTCGGGAGAAAAACCTATAAGGTATGTAATTGAAAAAGCTAAGCCAAAATCTCACGAAGAGCAAAGAAGACCACAATACAATCGTGCAGCAACCCAATACGTAGATTCCGAGGAGGTCGTTAAAATCAAACGCAGATTGCGTCTTGAGAACAATCAGTTTATTGGTCAGTTTGCGCCTCAAAGAAATGAAGGTTGGTTTACGATAACAGATATCCGTAATACTGATTTTACAAAGATTGAAGATAAGGAACGTGGTATAAAGAATCTGTCTATCTCATTCAGAAGCAACAAGGAGTTCAACCGCTATGCATACTACAAGTTCACTTGGGTATTGCTTGAAACCGATCCTCTCAAGTTCGGTATTGACTTGCATGAGGAAATAACACCAATTTACCCCAAAGACATTGTGAGCAGTCTTTACGAGGGCCTTATGCGTTACCCTGCAGGTGCTGCAAAGAAGATTGCTCGTTCGCTTGATACTCTCAAAAAGCAACTTACACAAAGCGGTAAGGAAGTATTCATCTATGAGTTGCTGCAGAATGCTAACGACTATCCTCGTCGTACAAAAATTGATGGTAAGATTCAACCTTTGCCTGTTGATGTAGAGTTCCATATTACCGAGAACTACTTAACATTCGAGCATACAGGTGAATATTTCAATCCGAAGAATATTGCAGCTATTTGTGATATAAATGATGGCGAGAAGTCTGACAATACCGAAGCCATCGGCTACAAAGGTATTGGTTTTAAGACCGTTTTCCTTGACAACGACTATGTTCTCCTCAATACTGGTAATTACACATTCAGGTTCGACAAGTCTGCTACGGATGTAATCAATACACCGTGGCAGATATTGCCAATCTGGACGGAACATAATGAGATCGATAATGAAATCAAGTCTGTATTCCGTCAGCATCCTAACGAAGAGTTCAGAGTAAAGTTCGCTCTCCAACCACGAGATAAGGAAATTCTGACCGATGAAGACAGAGATGATAACTACATCGATTTGTTTACCGATGTATTTGAATCAGAGCGCGTCATATTGTTTATCCCGAACATCAAGAAGGTTAGCATCTTTATTGATGGTCAGGATGAACCGATTGTACGTGAGAAAGACAATAAAGACTGGTGTGTATCAGATTCTCTTGTAGATGATATTCCTGAGGATATTACAGATAAGATAAACGATGTCTTGGAAAATCCAGACTCTCTTCGTTCGGATGGTTATGAGAAAATACCTGAGAAGTACATGAACTTCCGTAAGACTGCGGTAAAGTTTGCGTGCAAGAAAGCTGAAAGAAAGTTGATGCCAGTTGATGATGCCATACTTTATTGCTATCTGCCAGCAAAGCGGGCTGATTGGGGCTTCAATTTCCTAATGAATACCGATATGGTGCCCAACGGACAGCGTGATGATATTGAGGATATCGAGCTCAATCACGTTATTGCTCGTATTGCAGGTAAACAGTTCTTTTATTGGATCAAGCAGCTTATTGAAAGCAAAAAATACGACCTTGACTCTATCTTTGCACTTATCCCAGACTTTGATGAGTGCAAGAAGAGACGCGTGTATAAGACGTTTATAGAGGAGTTCCAGGAAGAATTTGAAAAGTTCATAAAAGAAGAGCCTTTTGTTCCATGCGTGGATAAGGATGGTGAACAAACCTTTGAATGCATCGACAATATTATTAACGACATGACTGGCATGACAGCGAACGGAGTCATTTCAGACGAAGACTTCATAATTCTTATGGAGTTGGGTGACTACTCCTTGCCAGTTGACGAGTTAAGACAATCGGAGGCATTCATGGATTTCTTGTACAAGCATTCTCCTTCGAGCCTTGATGTAAAGGTTGATGCTGTTGTAAAGAAATGTGAGGAAACTGATTTCCAGACATGGTTGACAGTTCCCGAAAACAATACACGATTTATTAGACATTGGTTGAGTGAGGATGAACTAAACGAGTTTGCGAAGAAAAATATATTTATTGAATACGAAGGCGATTTGTTTACAGCAGGAAGTCTCTACTATGATTTTGACACGAATTGTAATGGAATAGGATTCTTGCGTAGATTTGTACCGCATCTTTGCGAGGCATCAAGAGCAAATTTTGAGGAAGATGAAAATTGGAAATCATTTGCAGACAAGTATTTCCTGTCTTTCTCTGCTGCGTCTATGATTACAGATTACATTCTATCCAATGAGGATGCTATGGCGTTGCTTAACGTACCAAGCAATTCTGTTGCATTCTATCGTTATCTTGCAGTAAAGGAAGTTGATTTAAAGGCTAACAAGACAAAGGTTCCGTACATTACTGAGGCTGGTGGTGCAAGTACCGACTATACCAATTATCACTACTTCTTCAACGAAGAAGCTCATGGCTTAATACGTGAGAAATGGTTGGGCGAGAATCTTATCAACGTACTATCGCATATCTATTTTGACAGCCTGGCTGATGACGAGAAAGATAATATAACTGCAATATTTGCTAACCTTGGATTCAACGAATTTACCAAGGACTCCTTCATCACGACTGTCATAGTTGGCGATGCCGATTTCCGAGCAAAAGTAAACGCTGCCATAGAAAACAATTATGCCGCCAACAAAGCATTTGTTGAATATGTGTACGGTTGTGAAGCGCAGTTGAAGGAAAACGCTTTCAAGGATTATGTCTTGCGTTGTATTGACATCCACAAAAATGAGGTATATCTTTGCAACGATGACGTGCGATACTTCAATCAGGATGCGTATGCTCAGAACAGCACCTATGCTGACAATATCAATCATGCTTGGTTGCAGGATAGCATGATGTATGCTCTATCGAATGATTACTTTGAAGGTCGTGAGAAGGAAGAGGTAAAGAAACTGGAATCGTTCTTGCGTCAGCAGTTTGGCGTTAAGACCTTCACAGACAAGTCGTTCTTCACAGATGTTGTAATAAAGAACAAGGCGGTTATCTATGCCAGTCTTGTTGACGAGGCAACTATGCTCACATTCTTGGAATACCTGAAGCGAGACGCAGACAGACTCTTTGATGATACTATGAGTTTCAACGACATCAAGGATATGCCTTTACTTGCCTATGACGGAACCATAGTAAGAGCAAGGGAACTGAATATCCAGTATATCGAATACAACGAGGACGCAAAGATTCTGTGCGAGAAAGCATGGTGTCCGAAGATGTATGTTGTGCTCTCACAGAAATATACCGATGATTTCTCTCAGGATATGCGTCAGCTGTTCAAGATTGTGAAGTTTGACATCAATACCACAACTGACATTCTTGCTCAGAACGCAAACTTGCGTCAATCGGTTAATGTTATAAACAATAACGTTGATTTCTGGCGATGGGTAAAGGTAAACCAGAAGCAAATTGCATCTGTTGATAAGTTTAAGACTATTCCGTTGCTTGACAATAACAACGCGCTTATCAATTGTGTATCGCTTTACATTTCTGACACCTATCAGCAAGGACAAATTGAGGCGCTGGTAACTAAGTATGTAAAGGAGGCGCAGTTTGTGTCTTCGTCTTACATCGAAACCGCCAATGAGAACGAGAAGTCAGAGTGGATGAAATTGTTCAGGAAACTCGGTCTTAAGTCCGATAACAAGGATATTCTTTTCTCAGACATCTTGCCTAAGCTTTCAACTATTGAAGTAGAGTCTTTGGATTCTGTTGTAGCGATGATGACCAAGCACCTTAAAGACCTGAAGGATAAATGGGCAGAAAGGAAATACCAAATTATGCAGTTGAGAGTTCGCACTCAATATGCTGGTTATAAGACTCTAGATCAGGTAATAATCGTCAATATGGATGAGGATTCTGTATCTGAGCCATTCAAGTACATCACTCTTGCCAACGAGGTTCATCCCGATATTCTAAAGGCAAATAAGGACTTGCTTCATGCTATCTCTGAAGAGTACGGTAATCGCAATCTCATTACCACAAAGCAAATGTGGATTGACGCAAAGGTTAAGGATTATCTTGCAAAGTTTACTGCCGATGAGAATAGCGTTGCAGACATTCACATTCAGTTTGTACGTGAAGTAGTCAAGATACAGAGTGAGTATGACATAAATGACACACTTCGTAAGCAGATAAAGTATCTGGTCAAGTCGAATGAAACGACATACAAGCTTGCTCATGAGCTGACACTTGGAACAGAATATTCTCCAACGTGCGACTTTGAGGCAAATGGTGTGTCTGAATTGTCGTATCTTTCAGACACTTACATCTTCGAAGGCAACAAGGATATCATCAAACAATATTTCAAGGCGGAGAACGTGCATCAGAATATGACGCGAGAGGACTTGAAGTATCTCGCAAACCGCACATTTGCTTGTTATTTCTGGTCGAAATGTTTCTCTCGTCGCTTGGTCGAATATGAATCCTGGGTAGAAGATGGATGTTTCAATAACCGCGTGTGCATACCAACAGAGAATTCTGTTCAAAAGCCGGAGTTGTTGTATACACCTCACATAGCTGGTTATGCTGTTCGTGCCAAGGTACCTCAATGGCAAGAGAAGGTTCCTTGCAAAGCTATTGTTGACTCTATTGACAATCGTGATGCTCGTGAATTATTTGAGAAGATCAACTTCTGTAAAGCTCTCTCTTTTGAAGATTGCCTTTATTACCTTGCTCGTGTTACGCATCCAAGAGAGGAAGAAACTAATTTCCGCAGTATAGTGATTAATTGGATGCTGTCTTCGCCTATTCAAGATGAGACTTTGGTTGACAACTATCGTAAAACGCCAACTGCAGAATGGCGTAATGGTAAGGGGCAGAAGAAGCATATTACGGAACTTTATGCTATCCATCCAGATGCGACACAGGAAAGGAATATCTTCCGTGGCGATGAGTTTGTTATGCAGACAAGTGCTTTCCCTTATGATACAGATTCGTTTGTCAAGGTCTGCAACATGCTGAAGATAAAATGTCTGACAAGTTCTGATTTTGTGGCAACACCTATAGGCAAACAAGATGAAACAGCTGATATGGTTGCCATACTCAGACCTCGTCTGCTTATCTTGTCGGCTATCGAGAACCCAGATCGATTCCAAGAACTCTACGAACGTTATAATACAAAGCTGTCGCAGTATCATTTTGTTGTATGTGAAAAGATAGACCTCGGTTATGACACTATACATAATGATGTGGAGCGTATCTATAACGATGACAACCACCTTTATTATGTAAGCTCATGGAAGCATAATCGTACCTTTACAAAGTTCTGTAGTAGATTGAAGCGACTGGTAGGTTTTGACGTGTATGATAATGTATGTGAAGACGTTCTTGATGATAGCGTTTCTGTAGAAGCGTGCATCGAAAAGTATTGCTCTTCACTTGCATACGATGAAAAGTTCCGCGCTTATCTCAGATCGTTGGATTTGACCATCAACGTTGAGCCAGAGGAAGAAGAACCTATCGAAACAGAAAACGATTACTATAGCAATGCTACGAATGAACCAACAGATTCTGCTACTGAAGCAACTACAGAGACATCAACAGAAAATCAGCATGTTGACGATACGAAAACTATTCGCGAGGATGACAAGCCTGGTGCACCAAATAAAGATGTAACGTCAAGACCTGTTAACGAACTTGAAGTTGGGGAAGAAGCAGATACATCACCAAAAGAACCTATTCAAACCGCATCGCAACAGCCAACTTCTGACTCTCGTCCACAACAGCAGTCGCAACAAACTGAATCACTAGTTGGTCAAGCAACGTCATCTACAGCAGAGGAAGAGCCAGAAAATGACCTTGGTCAGTATGACACATATGAACAGGTTGATGAAGAGGATATTGAAGACTACGATGACACAGATGAAACAGACGATGTAGAAGCTGACGTTGATGAAGATGTTGACACAACGGATAATGCCAGCACAACGTCTTCTAATACTCATATGTCTAACACGTCTCACGCTTCATCAAACAAGCCTCATAAGGATTATGATCCTGACAGTAATGGGTACATGGGATCTGTTGATAAGGACAAGAATTATCAACCTGTTGGTGACAGACCTTACAAACCTCGTACACGTAAGCATCCGAAGATTTTCACCAAAAAGGAATTAGAACGCCTTCGCTCACATGGAACGCCTCTTGAACTGGAATCATTACCACCAACGAGGGAGGAAATAGACCTCTTAGCTCAATGTAACATCAAGCCAGAGCAGATTGCCGACACCAACTATCTTGCTCAGTTGCGTCTGTACCAGAACCTCAGAAATGAGATGCACGCAGAGCCTGAGGAAACAATGGAAGAGTTCGTGCGTAATGCGAGTGATGTAACTGTACACAAACTTAAAGATGGCAGATACATTCATGCTTGTAGTGCTGCTCGTGGCGTGATGTATATTTCTCCTTCTGTATGGAATAAGATGGTTGATGACAAGTGGAAGATTTGCGTTTATCTTGATGGACAAGGCAAGAACTTCCATTACATTAACAACGCCGAGGAATTCCTGAAACTCGTAGAAAAAGACGATGTTGTTATCAAGATTACCGGCAAGGAGAAGGTTGATGTAGTAAGGGCTCTTTATACAGGCATACTTGAAGATGCCAAAGGTACTGCATACACCTTGATTCGTGTGGCTGCTCGTACAAATATGGATGCCGTATTCGCTCACTATGTTGGTGCTATGGCAGAAGCGGAAGATGGTAACGATGATTACAACGATAACGACTATTGATTATGATTGACAATATCAAACTTGCAAACTATAAGTCATTCTTTGCTGACCAGGTGAAGGAGGCTATCGACGAACAACAAAAGATCAATCGCTCGCAGATGCGGAACTTATTCAAGACAGGTGAATTGTCGCTTGCTTATGTTGATTCCATTCAGCATGAGACAGGCATGATTATCCTCAAATGCCCTCGTCGTATGGCTCCACGCTTGAAAGTTCTGAAGGGCGTGTGTATAATTAAGAAAGGTGCTAAACAAGCATTAGGTGAACACGTTACGGAATGGATCTGCCGTTGGGAGGAGTTCGTTGACAATAAGGATTTTCATTCTCCAGGTTCTGACATGACTCCAATGTACTATGTTCATACTGGTGATTCCAACTATGACTATGTTGCATGCTCTGGATTCAGTTTTAAGTTGTACGATATCTTGTCAAAGGCGTTGGTTGATGGCAAAAGTCTTTCACTTATCGTCCATAATCCATTTCCTCCTGTAGAGTATTTCCGCAACCTTGCCAGCTATATGGATGCATTCTCTTCAAACGATGAATTGAACCTTGAACCGACTATAGATTATGAGGAATGGACACCCGAGGAACTCGCATTTGATGAACAGAAGCCAACAGGCATTTCTGACACAATCATAGACACGCTCGCTAATGAACATTGTTGTATCGTACAAGGTCCTCCGGGAACTGGTAAGAGTTACACCATCGCTTCTGTGATTTCATCGTATCTTGATGCTGGCAAAACCGTCTGCGTCACCACCATGGCGAACAAGGGTCTTATCGAGTTGATAAAGCAGAAGCCTTTGCAGAAGTATGTGAAGGAAGGTCGTGTCAGCAAGACAAATCTCTCTATTGACGAACGCAAACAGGTGTCTGGTGTAAAAGCTGCCTCTGCCGACTTGCAGGTTCCTGGTGGCGAAATGCTCTGTGCGACAAACTATCAGTTGTCAAGTGTTTTTAGCGAAAAGAAGATGACTCTGTATGGTTTGCCACAATACGATTTGGTAGTCATAGAAGAAGCTTCTCAGGCTTTTCTCACGGCTATAGTTGCGTTTAAGCAGTTGGGGATTGATTGCCTAATTGTAGGTGATCCTATGCAGTTGCCACCTATCGTGAAACTTAACAATCCACAATATAATTCGTGGAATGTGGCAACACAAGTTGAAGGATTGAAGTCTATGGTGCTGGGGACATCGATAAAATCTTATCGTATAGTAACCACTTTCCGTCTCACGAGTCGATCAGCCTCCCTTACAAAATGCTTTTACGGAAATCGTTTTGTGTCTGTGAAGCAAGACTATTTAGATTTTACCAAAGCGAATAGTGTCTTATTTCCACAAGATGGCGGTGTACTTTACCATTGTACACTAGATGTCCGCAATGGAGTTTATTCAGATAAAGCAGATGCTATTATACGAGATGTGATTGAAAAGCTGGAAAAATTTTATCCTGATCGTTCTTTAGCTATCATAACACCTTTTAGAGATTCTGTAAAGGAACTGCAGAAACGTTTCTGTACGTCTGACCTTGAACTGGATATAACTATCGAAACGATAGATAGAATCCAAGGTATGACTGTTGATTATGCTATTCTATACATTCCTGGAAGGAATCCGGGTTTCGCACTAGAAGATCGACGTTTTAATGTAGCAACAAGCCGTTCGCTTAGTACGACTCTCATTATTTCAGATATGCCTCTTAACGAATTTCACACTGTATCACCTACAGTATTACAGTTTATAGATAATTGTGATAAGTTTGATGGTAAAACAAATGTATGGAGAACTAATTTGCAAGAGTCAGAATCATCAGCCCCTATAGTCCAACCTATATCTGAAGAAAAAACAGTATCAACGGTCTCCTCCACAATAGGGTTGAGAGTTGTAGGTAAAATTGACCTTTCTCAATTTGAACGGAAAAAGAAGGAATTAAGTATAACAAAGAAAAACTATTATATCATTGATACTAATGTTTTTGTGGACTATCCCGATATTATTTCTAAGATTGACAGAAAGTATCCTATCATCTTGTCTGCAAAGATGACGGATGAGCTCGATAAGATGAAAATCAAATTAACTGAAGAACGAAGACAAAACGCGGAGAAGGCTTTACGTAATCTTAATAATGAGTCACAGCATGAGATTTTATACGAGTTCGCAGATACTTCTTTATTGCCAGATGACTTTGATAAACGTTCACCTGACAATATGATATTATCAGTCGCATTAAAGTATAAAGAACAGAATCCAATTATGCTTACATCAGACAATGGGCTACAACTTAAGTCTAAGCTATTGGGTATAACTACAATCTCGCTTAAGAAATTTCTAAAAAATAATTTACGCTAAGTATAGAAAGCGACATTGATTTCTTATTCTGTAAGCCATCTGCATCTTTCATGTGGGTGGCTTTCTGTTTCTATACATTTTTATCTTCACAACCTTATGATTCGATGATGATTCCCTTATGTCGAGAGGCATAAACGAAAAAATCTAATAATGGAATTTGTCATTATATGCACTGATAATCAGTGCATATAGTTTATGATTCTTATGACCTGCTGATGTTTCTTTATGTGATATTTGCCATCCATAAATCAGTATTGAAATTTGCCATTACTTTGCAGCAAAATCAACTAATAACGATATGGAAGACATGAACATTACATTTGAAGATTTGCCTAAGGCAATGTCATGGATGATGGACAAACTCAATAAACTTGATTCCAAGATTGACAGTCTGAACAACATCCCACAAGTACGGCCTGTCGACCAGTGGATGAACCTGAAAGAACTGTGCGAATACCTACCCAGCCATCCGGCGGAACAGACCGTTTACGGATGGACGAGTTGCCACCAGATTCCGTTTCATAAGAGAGGGAAGCGTATCATGTTTCTCAAATCGGAGATTGACGCATGGCTTCATGACGGCAAACGGAAATCGCAGAAGGAACTGGCGGATGAAGCCGCCCAATTCATAAAGTCAAAAAGAAATACCAGGTTCTAATGGATTCAACCAATTTATGCAATGCACTCAGAATGGAATTTGAAGGGGTCTTTGAAAGCAAGATTCCTTTGGATGCTTTTCCTGCCAAAATTCAAGATATGATATTGGCTTTAGCACGGCAAGAAAATTATTCCATTGAGTACATGATGGCTTCTCTTTTGGTGGCAGTGTCAACCGCTATTGGCAACGCTGTCAATATCCGTATTCGTGGTGGATGGATTAGTAATCCTGCCCTCTATATGATATTGGTAGGTCGTCCCGGAATGGGCAAAACCCCACCTTTGGATTTCGCATTCCGCCCTATCCGAAAGCATGATGCAAAAATCATCAAGCAATTCAAATTGGATATGGAGCATTATAATAGCTTGATTGAAAACAACAAGGTCAAAAAAGACAAATCCTCTTCACTGCCGGACAAACCTGTTTTACGAAGAATCATCATATCCGATTTTACACCGGAGGCTTTAATGCGTGCGCTGGATGACAATCAGCGAGGTGTCGTGGTATATGTGGATGAAATAATGGGAATGTTTAATGCCGTGAATCAATATAGCAAAGGGCAACTCATTGAACAGTTATTGACTGCATTCAGCGGAAAGCCATTGGATGTTTCAAGGTGCAGCATCCCTGTACCTATTCATATAGAGCATCCTTTTATAAATATTGTCGGCACGATGCAAACGACACGTATGCACGAACTAATAGAGAAAGGATATAAAGACAATGGGCTGATAGACAGAATAATTTTTGTTTATCCATCGTCTCAGGAAATTTCAGATTGGGGCTTGGATGAAGATTCTTCCGTATCAACTTTTGGTAAATACTCATCTATGTGGGATTCTATTATAAATAAGGTGATTAGTTTGCCATTTACAGAGAATGAAGATGACAGAGCCATACATAATGTACTGGAATTTTCTTCGGAAGCCAAAGCCTATTTTACAAACTGGCGCAATAATGCGATTCGGGCTGTTAATCAAATCCAAGATGATGGATTGGTGGATAGCAGAGTGATTAAGGCTCCCATGATTACGGCTCGTTTGGCTTTAGTCTTGCAGATTCTTCGCTGGGCTTGCAATGAAGCACACAAGGATTTTGTGGATATTGACTCAACCAAATCAGCTATTGCATTGAGTGAATACTTTGAGAACTGTTATACCAACATTCAAAGATATATGCTGAGAGAGAGCGTTGAACCACAAAAGAGAGAATTGCTTGATTGCCTTTCCGCAACTTTCACTACTGCCGATGCTATTCAAGCCGGAAAAGAAGTAGGGTTGTCGGAAAGGTCGGTGATGTACTCTTTGGTTAATCTTGCCACGAATAAGATTATCAAGAAGGTAAAGCGAGGTGAATATGAGAAACTGCAATAAACGACACCTTTTGCAGTTTGCAGTTGTTGCAGTTTGCACTTTGCGCTTACATAGGATTTCTGCAAAACTGCAATAAGTGCAAGTTGCATGGACTGCAATAACAAAACAAAGAAGTATGGCTGAATATAGATTTTCTCTTCAAAAATATAAGCGTGGTTCAAAATTTTCATGCCCGAAGTGTGGAAAGAAGCAATGCTTTGTCAAGTACATAGATAGTCAAGGAGAAATAACTTTTCCTGATTATGTAGGCAGATGCGACCATGAACAATCTTGTCAATACCATTACACTCCATCAGATTATTTTCATGATAACCCAATGGTGATGGATTACAAAAAGGATGATTTCGTTGAAGTCGACAAGCCTAAGTCTCATTTGCCATCTCCTACCTCTTTTGTTGACAATGAACTAATGGAACGTACTCTTACCAACTATGGCATGAATCCATTGTACATTTACCTATCCGGAGTATTGGGCAAAGACGAGACTTCCCGGATATTCCAACTGTATCATGTTGGTACATCAAAGAAGTGGGGCGGTTCTACCGTCTATTGGCAAATTGATTGGCAGGGTAATGTACGAACAGGAAAAATAATGTTGTATGATTCAAAAACAGGACATCGGATAAAAGAGCCAAGAAGTTATATAAGTTGGGTACATACGGAACTAAATTTCCAAAATTACCATTTGAAGCAATGTCTGTTTGGCGAACATCTGTTGTCTGATAATCCGATCAAACCAGTAGCTATTGTGGAAAGCGAAAAATCCGCTTTGGTAGCGACCCATTATATGCCGGAGTTTATATGGTTGGCTACCGGTGGAATGCACGGATGTTTCAAGCCTGATGTGATAAGTATTTTGAAAGGAAGGCCAGTTATGCTATGCCCAGACTTGGGAGCAAAAGAAGTTTGGCAAACCAAAATGCCTTTGCTTACTTCCGTATGTTCCAAAGTTGTATTGAGTGATAGTCTGGAACAATGCGCTACAGATGAACAACGAAAAAAAGGATTGGACATTGCAGATTTCCTTCTGATGAAAGATACTCCGCAAATAATACTCTCCAAAATGATACAACGTAATCCGGCTTTGCAGATGCTCATTGATGAATTGAAATTGGAGTTAGTGGATGTAGAACAGATGTAATAAAAAGATGAATAGGACAGCTCGCTGTCTTTGGGAAAGGGTTTGTAAAATCCCGTAGCTTATTAGGGCATTTTCACCGCTTTCACTCTCCTAGTGGCAGTAAAAAAGCCCATAAGCGGAGGGATACCCTCTCGACACCCGGATGCCTGTGGCACAAAAGGCGGGATTTTACAACCAAAGAATCAGTGTATAACAATAAAAGGAAATAAGATATGAGTAATACGCAATACGCAGTCTGCCACCTTCAACGTGGCAGTGGTAATGATTCTGGTATGTCATGCCATATAGAAAGGAAGGATGCCAAGAGGGAAAAATATGTACCCATCAATGCCGATGCAAATAGGACGCACCTCAATCGGGAACTGGTTGTATTTCCTGCCGGGGTGAAGAACCGGACGGATGCTATACAACATCGGATAGACCATGCCAGACTGCATCGCAAGGTTGGCAAGAACCAGACGAAAGCCATCCGCATTATCTTGACCGGAACACATGAACAGATGATGAAGATTGCCAAGGAAGGTAAGTTGGATAATTGGATAGATGCCAATCTAAAATGGCTGAAAAATACTTTCGGAAGCGAGAATCTTGTTTCTTGTGTATTGCACATGGACGAGAAAACTCCGCACTTGCATGCCACAATCGTACCCATTGTAACAACAGAACGACTTCGTAAAAAGCGTGAGGGTGAGAAGAAGTACGCAACAAAGTCCGGGGCACGCCTATCGGCAGATGATGTTATGCGACGTAGCAAACTGCACGAATACCAGAACAGTTATGCAGCAGCCATGAAGCCATTCGGATTGCAGCGTGGCATTGTCGGTTCTACAGCAAAACATCTGGCAAATTCAGAATACTATAAACGGCAAATAAATCGGTATGAGGAAGACATCGCCAAATTGCAGGCAGACATTGAAAAAGCACAAGAGGGGAAAAACACAATCCTTTCGTGGTTCGGCAAGGGGGATTTGGCTAAAGCGAAAAAAGAGCTTGCGAGTAGGGATGAGCAGATTGCCAAACTCAAAAATCAGATTAAAACCCTAATGTCTGAAAAGTCTCAACTGAAAGAAAAACATAGGGAAGAGATTGAACAATTAAGGAACGGCTATCAGAAAGAGATAGACAAGGCTATACGTATGGCAGAAAAAACAGGCCGACAATCCAAAGCAAAGGATTCTGTTATAGAAAAGTTGAATCTACGCATTGACCAGCTCGACCGTAAGGCTAACCCTCAGCGTTACAGTCTGTCATCCGGGGCGGAACTTATCCACCATTTCATTCCCAATTATAATAAGCCCAGTCTGCATATTTGGACACAGGTAGGTAATGAGAAATACGACTCTATAAAACATGTTGATTGGCTCAATCCGATATGGGAAAGTTTCACCAAAGACGAAGCTACCATCTATGAATTGATAAATGATGTGTTTGAGCCTCAGGAACAGGTCAATGAAGCACAAGCCAACCTACTTGGAGTGGCTTTTGAACTTGCCGCAGGTGGTCAGGCGCAAGTCCATGTCGGAACTGGTAGCGGAGGTTCATCCTCTGAACTCCCTTGGGGAGAACAGAAGACGAAAAACTCACAGCAACGCAGATAAATTGCCTTTACCAAGTTATAATCTTATCCACAATTTCCTGTTGCTCGGCACTGCTACGCCTCAAATAAATACGAGTGGTTTCAATGCTTTCATGCCCCATCAGGTCGGCAAGTAAAGAAATATCGTTGAACTTCTCCAAGAAATTCTTGGCAAAGCGATGGCGGAACGAATGAGGATAAACCACTTTCTCGTTCAAACCATATTTTGTGGCATAGTTTTTTAACTGTTGGGCAATACCTCTGGTGGTGATACGCTCGCCAAAGCGATTGAGGAATAGATAACCGCTTGTACGATTGGTGCTATTGAGCCACTCCGTAGCTTCCTTGCGGAGTGATTTAGGAATATAGATACGACGTATCTTGCCACCTTTGGTATAGATGTCAAAATAACCTATCTGCACGTGTTCCACCTTCATTTGTATTAGTTCACTGACTCGTGCACCTGTAGCAGCAAGGAAACGAACTACGAAATACCATTCTTGGTTTTCTTCCTTTTTTAGTTTGTTTTTCAGAAAAGCGTAGTCGGCATTGCTGATTACATTTTCCAGATAACTACGCTGTTGTACCTTGACGGATTTTAATCTCAAACGAGATTTATTCATATAGTCAAGATACTTGTTCATTGCCTGAATACGTAGATTTACGGTTTTAGGCTTGAATTTTTCAATGAGATAAGTCTTATAAACAAGCAGGTTGCGCTTGTTCAGTTCCTTATGTCGGGAATAATACTCTTTTACGGCATATAGATAAGCCGCAATCGTGTTCTCCGCCATATTCCCTTGACGAAGATACGTTCCAAAATTTTCAATGTTCATGTCTGATACATTATTAGTTAAACAATTCACTATCATTAATAATGTATGGTATTTACAAATTCATTGAGTTCCTATTATGAGAAGTTTCTCGCTACGGGGGAAGTGAAATGTATTGATGAGGAGATTCCGTTTGAGATTCCAAAGGGATGGGAATGGAGTAAACTGTCAAATGTTATAGAACTGCTATCAGGGCAAGACTTTATTCCTGAAAAGTATAATTCGAGTAATCAAGGAATTCCCTATATTACAGGAGCAAGTAATATTGTGAATGGGAATTTGGTAATAAATCGTTGGACTGAAACTCCTACGGTAATAGGAAAATTAGGAGATTTACTTATTGTTTGTAAAGGTTCAGGAGTTGGGAAAATGTGCATCTGTAATGTAGATAAAATACATATTGCTAGACAAATTCAAATTATTAGAAATTTCTCCAATGCGATAAGTCTATCATATGTTAAATCTGTAGTTGAAGCTAATTTGCAAACGATAATTTCTAATGCACAAGGTGTTATCCCTGGAATTAGCCGTGAGCATATATTAAATCTTCTAATTCCACTTCCACCTACTAACGAGCAATATGAAATAGATAAAAAACTTCAAGAAATATTACCTGTTATCGATCGATATGCAAAATCTCAAGAGACATTAGATAAATTAAATGTAGAGCTTCTAGGAAATCTCAAAAAATCCATCCTACAAGAAGCTGTTCAAGGTCGGCTTGTACAACAAATAGCAGAAGAAGGAACTGGCGAAGAGTTACTTGAACAGATAAAATTGGAAAAGCAGCAACTCATTAAAGAAGGCAAGTTGAAGAAGTCTACTTTGACTGATTCTGTTATCTTTCGTGGTGACGATAACAAGTATTATGAGAGGATAAATGCGCAAACCGTTGAGATTGAGCTTCCTTTTGAATATCCTAACATTTGGTCTGTGCTACGTTTGAAAGACATATGCCAACTGATAGACGGTGAAAAAAGAAACGGAAAGGGCATCTGTCTGGATGCAAAATACCTACGTGGTAAATCATCTGCTACCATTGTAGAGAAAGGAAAATTTGTCTATGCCGGAGATAACATCATTCTTGTAGATGGTGAAAATTCAGGTGAAGTTTTCACTGTTCCGCAAGATGGGTATATGGGGAGTACATTCAAACAGTTATGGCTTTCTTCGGCTATATGGAAACCATATATTTTGGCTTTCATTCTGTTCTATAAAGAGGATTTGAGAAATTCAAAAAGAGGTGCGGCTATTCCGCACCTCAATAAAGAGTTATTCTACAATCTGCCTATTGGTATTCCACCTTATCAAGAACAGCAGCGTATTGCAGAACGGATAAATGAACTATCGCAGTTGCTCAAATAGTTTTTCTATTTGAGCAACAATGCGTTGTTGTTCTTTAATCGGAGGTAATGGTATTAATATTTCTTTTACTTTTGCTATACTTACACCACCTATAATGCCCGTTTTATTTAGGTTAAATAGTTCAAAGAACGATGGTGACTGTAGATAATAGTACATGTATTTCCCGATTCCAACAAATGGTGAGAAACAACATAACTTATTCCCAAAACATACATCTTGATTCAGTATTGCAATTTTTCTTCCGGCACTTCCACCTTCAATACACATCAATATTGAGTTATTGGGAGCAAGTCTAAAATCAGGTTCATATTGTTTCGGAATCGCAATGCCATTATCGTAAATAATCCGATTATTAAAATCAACATCCTTAGTTCCAATATAATAACGTCCTATAACATCTGTAAATTTTGATTTCTTTTCAGTTTCACTAATACTGTTGCCAGTGTAAATGTTTGCAATATGAGAAAGTCTTGTCCATACCCAATTCTTGGGAGTTTCAAAAGGTATCTGTTCTGTTATATCCAAGCACTTTTTACCTACCTGCTCATAATACTTGTTATCGTCACCACGGAAGATAACAGAAGTAGCCAAGGCGGACTTCTTTAGCTTGCCCTCCTTCACTAACTTTTGCTTCTCTGCTTTTATTTGTTCAAGCAGTTCTTGCGCAGAACCTTCTTCTGCTATTTGTGGAACGAGTTTTCCTTGAATAGCCTCTTGTAGAATAGACTTTCTAAGAAGTTCGTAAACAGAATTATCTAAAGAATCCAATTTTGTCTGTAAAGTAGCATACTTATCAATAAAAGCATCAACCATCGACATTTTCTCCAATATTCTGTGCTGTTCTTTTACAGGTGGTATTGCCAATAAAATGGAATTCATCTTTTCTTGATTCATTTTCGGTTGAGCTGTACCTGTTACATAATCGACAAGAGATATAGCATTTATAAATAGAGCTACATAAGAAAGTGCCATTTCGCTGCAAACATCAAGCACATGGGCATGATTGTTCACCCAATACTTTCCTTTTGCTATAAAAGCAATGGGGGTACTTCTATTGATAAGATTTGCCCCATCTTCCCCAATTAGCAATAAATCTTTATCAAAAAGATATTTGTCAACTTTGTCGATAACACCGGAAGCCCCATAATAATCGTAAGTTTTCTTTAGATGTTGACGTTGAGCTACAGAAAGTGGAACCCTTTCACTATCCTTATTTATCATTACATTGCCAAAACGCTCCCATTCCCACCCCTGGGGTATCTCAAACGGTATCTCCTCATCAATGCACTTCACCTCTCCCGTAGCAAGCATCTTCTCATAATAGGAATTATCATCACCACGGTAAATGATAGATTCGTTTTTATCTTTCTTGATTTTCTTTTCCTTGACCAGTCTAGCTTTTTCGGCTCTGATACGTTCAAGAAGTACAGATGCCGGTTCGTCATTAGGATCTTGCGGTACAAGTTTGCCCTGTATCGCCCACTGAAGTATGCTGTTTTTTAATTGCTTTCCGTTCATTTTTTAATCCTCTGCTTGTACTCTATATGAGAAATACTTTGAGTCTATTTTTACTCCATTTTTAAGTTTGGAATCCATCTCCTTATTCATTGTTGGGAGGAAAGAAAAATAATTCTGAATAGCAGACATAATACCTGCATTGCAACTCTTGTTTTTTACCCAATTTTGAGGAATGAAACTTCTATTATTCTGCTCGCAATTGTTTTTTTCTGCCGAAATAGCACTGTTTAAACAGTTTGCCGCAATATTAATTATGCTGTCAACAAGATTGTTTTCAGAAGCAACTTTTAAGCACTCACTCGGTGATGGTACATTTGTTTGATTGTTACATTTAGCAAAAACCATTGATATGGCAAAAAGAAGATGGTATGGAGCATAAGCCTTCATTGTTAGTAGTTCCTCTTCCAGTCCTAATGGGTTTTCCTGAGTCCATGCATCCATTATTTTTCTCATCCAAAACGATAGAGCATAAGCATCTTCAGGCAAATAGTCGTTCTTGAACAATGTATTGAAATACTTGTCAAAAATCTTAGTTTCACCATAAGATAAATTAGGTCTTTGCATGTACCAAGCTGTAAGATTCTTTCCTAAATATGATAACTCTATGCAGTACTGTTTGTCCTTGTCGGCTGGAATAATTTCACCTCTTTTGGTTGCAAAGAATCCATTAGAATATTTTGCTTCGTATGCCTTTTTGAGTTTCAATATCTGCTTACTGTTACTGCGTAAATCTCTTGCCTTTACAGCACTTTGCGTGTTTGTGTTAATGCTAATAGAATCAGCCCTGTCTCTTTGTGGAATTTCATAAAATCTGAATAGAACATAAGCATCATCACGCTTTCGTACATTCTCACTACAACTTAAAATAGTATTCAATGATTGACATCCATTTACAACATTCAATCCATAAAGTTTAAACTCACCATTGCCACATTCTTCAATTTTGTTACAAATGGCAGTGATTCCATTATGAAAAAAGAAGAAGTCACCACATTTATTCGGATCGTTTATGGTTTTCTTGATCTTTTTATTTACGGTATTGTTAATGCCTAAACTCTGTCGTACATTTTTCTGGAACAAAGATCCATCTTTAATGCCAGGGAGTTTTATACATTCTTTCAGAGGCATGGCTGCAACTATTACGCTTGTCGCCCCTAATTCTGTCGTCATATATTTACCAGCTTCAAGCTTGATAGTATGGTTTAAAGTTGGATTCGTTTGTTCAATAACACAACTATAAGCATCTTCCAAACCTTGTTTATCAACTACGGAGAATTGTGTACTATAATTCAATTCAGCATCATCTTCCTCTGATAATTTGGTTTGGAATGAATGTATATCATCCATAGCCGCATCCGTAAAGATAGATGTTGTTATTAATTCAAAACATACGCAGTAAGAGTCATCTTCTAATGCTGTTGCTATTTCTGATATTTTAGTCTTTAATTTAGAATTAGCATTTTCCTGTAATTGAGCTAAGTTACTAAACTGGCTCCAAGCAGATATAACTTCTCTCACAGGAGTTGCATCAACAGATTCACCAAGGTAGTATTTCCCTTGTACAATATATATTTTTTGCTCGTCTTCATCAATGTATACGGCATCAATTTGTTTATCATTGGCTCCGTCTGTGATGGCATCTTTAGCTTGTCTTTGATCCAGAAGATGTATATTCCGCATATACCACGCAACGAAACGTTGACCATCATTTGGAAAATTATTTTTATAATAATCTTGCGTAATTTCGTTTTTTATGATTTCAAGTACATTTGCCATAATTATATTCATTTATTCGTAATCTTCGCCTTGTATTCCTAATTCTCCTTTGCTCATGGCATTGGCAATATCTATTTTCAGTTCTTCGTCATAATCTTTACTGGTCAAAAAGCTATTGACGATGCGTAGCAGCAAATCTTGGTCGATGTTCGATGCTGCCACGTGATAAATGATAGATTCCAATGTACGCATACAGATACAAGCGTGCCAATAGTAATTATTTTTGTGTAAGAAGTACGCACTCAAAGTCAGTGCAATACGCTTGTTCCCATCATTGAAGAAGTGCCCGGAACAAAATCTATACATCAAATAGGTCAGTTTGTCGGCAAAGGTAGGATAGTATAAATCGTTTTGCACAAAATCCAATGTAGCACGAATACCGCCTTCATCACGCACTCCTTCAAAGCCACCATCACTGGCATCAATCATTTTGCCATAGATGTTTAGGGCTTCATCGTAATCTATGTAAATAATTCCCTTATTCATCCTCTGCTTGTTTTAAGCGTTTAAGCACATCTTTATTGTCCGCTAAGATACGGTCAAAATCAATAGACTGGTCGCCGATGAATCGTTCAAACTCTTCTGGAGTAACAGCTTGCAGATAATCTGCTATATTACCATGATACGCATCCCGAAAGCTGAAATCTCTTGAAGCCATTTTTGTTCTGGCGTCATTTAGATAAGGTTTCTGCATGGGATGTTCGGCAAGTTCATTCACAATGCGCTCTACCTCGTCAATGGTAAGTTTTCTGCCGCCATTTTCCTTGAATCGTTCACTGATAGCAGCACCCACTCCGTTTTCAAAAGAAGAGATAACCAATAGAACCTCTGAATACAACGTGTGTCGAACATTGTCTTTTGAATCCAACTTTAATACTTCTCGGTATTCTTTAGCATTCTCTTTGAATACAGCTTTGTAGATAAAATCTGTAATCTGAGAATATTTGTATGTAGGATGCCCATCCACATATTGATTGATGGCAGAAGTAAGATTTTTCCGATAGTTTTCTTCTGTGATTGCGGCAGGAAGATAATTCACATCTCTACGATTAATATATTTTGTTCCTCCACCTGTCTTTTCATTGATGGTAGTAATCACAAAATCCAAGATAAGGCTACGGACTTTTTTAGCTTTCTCACTCTCTGTAAGCAGCATACCTATATTCAAGAAAGAGCGGAAATTAAATAATCCGAGCTGCGTTGTTTTGCTCGCCTCATTAATAAGGTGAGCAAATTCTAACTTAAACTCTTTCAATTGTTTACCCTTACATAAAATATATCCATTATGTTTCAGCTCATCAGAATTTGATTGCAGGTAACGATCTATTGTAGATGTGTCAACTTGATAAAAGTCGGCAACCATTTTTTTTGTAAAGCGGTATTCTCCCTCAAAGAGCATTCCTTCTATATCAAGATGCTCTTGTACTTTACTGACCGCAAAACGATTGTTAAGTACATTCTGCCGTTCTATGTTTGAGATGGTCAAATCTTTCATATCACTTCACTATTATCAGTTACACGATTTTATGTCTATGCCGAGAATTTTTTGAATCTCAGAAAGGGTTTTGTCTATTTCATGGTCGAGTGCAGCACGTTTCTCAAAATACTGTTTGAGCAGTTCTGCCGGAGGGAGTATTTCTTCTTCCTCTTTCGGGAACTTGCACTGGTCGAAGTTGCAATCCAAATCAATCAACTGTTGGGCAGTGAACACACGGCTCTTTTCTCCCACTTCATCATTGATAATTTCTTTCCTGTCTTTCCACCATTCCTGAATAGGTAGGGTATGCTCCACCTTCATTGGTTTGGTCTTTGAGAAGTGCTTGTAGCCTTCCGGCATATCCAAGCGATAGAACCATGTCTCTTTGGTCTTGAATCCTTCTTCGCAGCCCTCTGCTTCTTCATTATTAAAGAAAAGAATGTTGGTTGCAATAGAGGTATATGGGGAGAATATCGAACCCGGTAAACGGATGATGGTATGCAGATTGAACTTGCGGAGTAAATTTTCTTTAAGTGCAAATTTTGCTCCATCCGTACCAAACAAGAAACCATCTGGGATAATCACACCGCATCTACCACTAGCTTTGAGGCGGTACATGATAAGGGCTATAAACAAATCCGCTGTTTCACTTGAACGGTACTGCACCGGAAAATTGCTTTTTACACTATCTTCTGTGCTACCACCATACGGAGGATTCATACCGATAACATCCACTTTATCGCTTTCCTTGAAATCAGTGATATTTGTTCCAAGCGAATCACAGTTAGCTATATTGGGAGCTTCAATATCATGGAGTAACAGATTTGTTATACTCAAAAGATAAGGTAGCGGTTTCCATTCTTGTCCCACGACTGCATTTTGCAGTTTTTCTCCATCTTCGGCAGAACTGACGCTCTTACTCATATAATTGAGAGCAGAGGTAAGGAAGCCGCCTGTACCACTGGTGAAGTCACCAAAGGTCTCGCCCAATTTCGGGTCAAGCATCATCACGATAAAGTCTGTCAAAGCACGTGGAGTATAGAACTCACCTGCATTGCCTGCTGATTGCAAGTCTTTCAAGATTCCCTCATAAATATCTCCAAATGTGTGGCGGTCATCAGCATCGTCAAATTCGATTTCATTTACGATGTTGACCACTTGACGCAAAAGCGTTCCATTCTTCATATACTGGTTTAAGTCAGCAAATGTTTCTTGAACAATGCTTTTGGCTCTTGGTGTATTGGCGTCTATCGGAAGATTCTTTAAAGTAGGGAACAGTTTTTCATTGACAAAAGAGAGCAATGCTTCTCCTGTTAATGCTTCACCGTCTTTTTCGTCTACTGCCCATTTACGCCAACGCAAATCTTCGGGGATGATAGACTTGTAGTTTTCATCTTTGTATTCCCAAGTTTCTTCCTGAGTGTCATAGACTTTCAAGAAAAACATCCAAGTCATTTGTTCAATTCTCTGTGCGTCACCATTGATACCAGCGTCTTGGCGCATTATATTTTGGATTCGCTTTATGATGTTGTTTACTGCCATTTTTAAGCTGATTTATAAATTTGATATTCTAGTTCTCTGATGGCTTGCTCAAAAGCAACCTTACCGCCAAATAACTTTATGATTTTTGTTGGTTTCCCTATGCTATTGAATGGCGGTATCTCCAAGATGTTCGCCTTTTCAAAGTCGAGAATACCATTCTCTGCATATTTGTCAAGAAGAGCCTCCAATACTTCACGAGCTTTACCTTCGTACTTCCCGAAGTAATTACGCTTCTTTACATTGTTTGCTCTCTCTTTCCTTGTTAATGGCGGTTGGTCAAACGCAACGTGGCATATCACATCAAAGATGTCGGCATCCTTCAATGCCGGATTAGCTTCACGTACAGCATCTATCAGAATAGCATATTCCTTCAATTCATCCATAATGGCCTGTTTGCGTTCTGCCTCCGTCCACGTTTGGATAAAATCATCCAAAGTTTGGTAATGGCGTAATAATTGCTTTTTAGCAAACGACTGAACACTTTCCGTTCTCATCGTCTTACCATCTTCTCCTAACACTGAAACGATTTCATGGGCAATGCGAATATTCTTACCGCTGATAAGATATTTCTCACGATGCTCAGATACTATTGGAGTTTCTGGAGCATCAATGATTTTGTAAGGCTTTGGCTTTTTCCCTCCTCCTTTGGGTGGTTCCGGGTTGCCATCAAATGCTGGATCTTTGAATTTTGCGGTAGCATTGCGGAAATCAAGGATTTCCAAATGCCATTTGCCCTTGTCTTTTCTAAGTCGTGTACCTCGTCCAATGATTTGCTTAAATTCAGTCATGGAACCAATTTCTTTGTCTATGACGATTAAACCACAAGTTTTGCAGTCCACTCCTGTGGATAAAAGTTCAGATGTGGTAACAATTACAGGATAAGGCTCATCTACACTAATGAAATTGTCCAGTTGTTTCTTACCTTCTTTATCCTCACCAACAATACGTGTAACATAGTAAGGTGACTTTTTACATAAATCGCTATTCATATTGATAAGCAGCGTCCGCATTTCGGCAGCTTCCTCAATATCAGAACAGAATACGATTGTCTTTGTCATACGACCAATGTCATATAACATTTGGGTTATCCTATGCGCTACTACTTTACGCCTTAACTTGATGGCAAGATCACGACCTATATTCTGTCTTTGATATAGTTTCTGTTCAATCTCCTTGCCCAATAAATCTATTTCACCTTCTTCTGGAGTCCATCCTTGTAAATCAACATTGATAAAGTCTGCTGTAACCCTGTATGGAGCTAAGAAACCATCTTGAATGCCTTGAAGAAGTGAATAGGTATATACTGGTTCACCGAAATAATCCAAGTTGTTCGCTCCTTCGTCTGCTTTCGGTGTGGCTGTCATACCAATTTGGGTAGCCGAACTAAAATATTCCAATACCTTGCGCCATGCGGAATCGTCTTTTGCACTTCCTCTATGACACTCATCGACAATAATTAAGTCAAAGAAATTTGGCTGCACCTCCAAGAATGGGTCTGGTTTACCCTCTTTCCCGACCAATTGGTGGTATAAAGCCATATACACTTCGTATGACGAATCAATTTTTTCCTTCCCCTCTCCAACAGAAGTTATCTTGGTCATAAACTTCTTGAAAGGCTTGAAGTCTTGCACCATTGTTTGGTCAATGAGGATATTGCGGTCTGCAAGATAAAGAATCTTTTTCTTAGCCCCACTTTTATGAAGACGATGGATAATCTGGAAAGCAGTAAAAGTCTTACCAGTACCGGTAGCCATTACCACAAGTACACGTTGTTGCCCTCTTGCGATAGCTTCTACTGTGCGATCAACTGCTATGCGTTGGTAATATCGTGGGTCATGGCTATGTGCATCATAATAGAAAGGTGTTTCTATTATGTTAAGTTCAACTGATGTGTAATTCTTAGATGCAAGATAACGACTGTATAGTTCTTCCTCTGTCGGAAAATCCTCTAACTTGATTTCGGTTTCTTTTCCCGTGATAAAGTCATGTTCCAAGAAAGCATTACCATTACTGGAATACGCAAATTTCAGGTCAAGGATTTCGGCATAGCTCATAGCCTGTTGAATACCGCCTCCAACTGCGTGCTTATTGTCTTTAGCTTCAACTACAGCGATGGGCTTACCTTTATGATATAGTAAATAATCGGCTTTTTTACCCTCCGCCACAGAATGTTGGTTGCCAATAACAAGTACTCGACCATCCGTAAAATAATACTCTTCACGCATATTGACGCCTACAGCCCATCCTTTTTGATTGAGTGCAGGAGTAATGAACAGAGTGCGTATCTCTTGTTCTTTAAGTTCTTTCTTGTTTACTTCCATGGCATAAGTTGTTTTATGATTTGCAACTGCTGACAAGCAAGTCTTTCACGTCAATATTAAGAACATTGGCTATATCATTAAGCGTTTTAAGGTCTGGCTGAACCGAATTGCTGCACCATTTACTTACAGTACAGTTGGACTTCCCAATTTGCTCTGCAAGCCATTTTCCTGTTTTCTGTTGCTCTGCAAGTACCACTTTTAATCTGTTTAAATTAGCCATGAGGTAAAATGTTTTAATCCGAGGGCAAATTTATATAAATTGTCTGACAGTATAAACAACTTCCGATAATAATTATTATCAGGAAGCAAAAAAAGGATTAGATAGCGTATTTTGATAAGATATTTTCGTCAATTTCAATCTTATGACGTCCAGTAGTAGTGCGCAGATTTTTTCTAACAGTGTCAAATGTAGAGTTAGCGAACCATTCGGAAAATGTCGCCATCACAAATGATGTAGTCATATCTCTACCTATATTATATTGGAAAGCGATATTCCAAGCGAAGTTCTTCAAAGAGATTTGGGTGATAGAATTGTGCTTCTTGATATGAATTTCAGTCATAGAAAGGACTCGCCTATTGGCCACAAAATAGCGAACACATTCACATATTTGGAAAATCTCAGTTTCATCCAAATCAAAACGTTTAAATGTATCTCGTGTGTATTTCAGAATAGCATTAAGTTTTTCATCATCTTCTTTCTCTTTTTGCTGTTGGTATTGTTGTTGCTCACGCTGGTATTCATAGTGAAATAATTCCATTCGTTTTTTCTGAACTTCTTCGCAGTTTGAGATAGGAAAAGGAACTAAAGCCAATGGCTTTTTATTGCCTCTTTTCTTGACTGATACCCAAAATGATTGAGGGATAGCTTCTATAATATATCTTGCCACCGTAATGCAAAGATGATACATGAATTTTAGTATGACATATCCGGTAGCCATAATAAACGGAAGCAAATTCATTCGTATGCCAAATATATTGCATACTTGAAATGCAATCATCGAAGCCAGCAGCACCGCAATGACCTCTATTACCCAAGAGTGGAGTATATATTGTTTTTGCTTCATGTCTATTGTTATTTATTTCTCAATGCAAAGGTACAACGCATTTTCATAAAAAGCGAAAGGCAAAAATAGAGGAAGTAACTGTAATAAGTTCATTTTATGCTATTTGTGAAAAGAAAAGCATAACAAGTGAAAATATCCAGTAGCAAATGAAAACATCTGCAAATAGGGAATGAAGTGTTAAATAAATATAAATCTTTCCTTCTCTATGAGAAACTCTCTTTATTATCATTTTTAGAGTGTATTGTATAAAAGGATATCATATTTGTACCATATATTTGTAACTTGCTGATTTATATAATATATTATTTTTGAAAAAGAAAGTCGCTTATCAAAATCCATGGCAGTAATGAAATATTATATAAATCTTTTTTCTCCTAATACGGCAACAGCTTTTACCAATTCTAATCGAGATGTTACCGGCTTTAGAATATCGCGCAAATCATATGTCAAAAACCAAGGCATCAAATCTGGAGACATATTTATTTGTTATTGCACTAAAATTCAGCGATTTATTGGCATCCTTGAGGTAATAAGCGCTCCATATGAAGACAATTCTCCGATCTTTATCGAAGAAAACGATCCGTTTTGCCTACGCTTCAAGGTCAAACCGCTTGTCTGGCTTCCTTTCGAACTCGCAATTCCGATACACGAAGATTTAGTATGGAATACATTATCAATAACAAAAGATTTGCCGAAAGACAGTACTAAATGGACATATAAAGTTTTTTCCAGTCCTTTACGCTGGGACAATGCCGATGGTAAATTTTTAGTCGATTTGCTAAAACGACAAGCAAAGCAACAAACTATTTATCCTCTTTCCGAGAAAGACGCAAAAAAGATCAAAGCATCGAAAATACGTATTATTTCCGGAAAGGAAACCATTGTTTCTGTTCCTGACGACGATGCAATCCAAGAGAAGGATCAGCCACAAACCGAGCAAAGAGAATCTATAAAAGTCCAGGCTAAACTGGCGAAAATTGGAGAAATATTCGGGTTCAAAATTTGGTTGCCGAAGGCAGATAGAAACCGAGTTACAGAATTCTGGCATCCGAAAGAGAGTACTCTCTTAGACGAACTTCCCATAATTTTTGATGAGACGACCTTAAAAACGATCAAAAATATTGACGTGCTATGGATACAACGAAGATCTATTGTGCGCGCGTTCGAAGTTGAGGGAACAACATCTATTTACTCTGGTATCCTTAGGATGGCAGATCTCCTCTCTTTACAACCAATGTTAGACATCAAAATCCATATTGTTGCATCGGAAGAACGACGAGAAGCCGTATTGGAACAAATTACACGCCCAGTATTCGCTGTTATGGAACGAGGGCCTTTAGCTGATATTTGTTCATACATATCATATAGTTCTATCGACGAGATTCTAAAAGAAAAACGCCTATCCTACATGACAGATGATATTCTTAAAGAATTTGAAGAGTGGAGCCAAGAATAATTTACATCTAGGAAACTTAAAAAATTATTATCCAACCTTGTAAAGAAATGGAGCAGGCAGGAACTGCGATTCCTGCCTGCTCCATTTTTTAACACCCCGCCTCAGCGCATCAGCAGCTTATACCCCACTCCCCGCACGTTCACCAGCTGGATCGACGGGTCGGCTACAAGGCGGTGGCGCAGGCGGGTGATGAAGACATGCAGGCTGCGGGCGTTGAAAAACGAATCGTCGCCCCAGATATTCACCAGCAGGGTTTTCATCGGCACGATCTCGCCCGCATTCCGGCAGAGGTATTGCAGCACTTCGGATTCGCGGGCCGAAAGTTCCGTCACCACGCCGTCGCACGAGAGCCGCTGGCGCTCGGCGTCGAAACGCATACGCCCCAGTTCGAACACACGTTCCGTACGCGCTTTCCCGACGCCCGCACGCCCGGCAAGCGCCCTGACCCGCACGATCAGCTCGCTCATGGCAAAGGGCTTGCGCAGGTAATCGTTGCCCCCGGTCTCGAATCCCTGCACCACGTCCTCGGCCGCCGAGCGCGCCGAAAGGAAAAGCACAGGCACCCCGGGCGCCTCGCGGCGCAGACGCCCGACGAAGGTGAACCCGTCCATACAAGGCATCATGACATCCGACACGACCACATCGGGGCGCGACCCGCGGAACGCCCGCAACCCGGCCTCGCCGTCATGGGCGACCGTCACCTCGAACCCCTTTTCGGAAAGGGTATCGGCAATGATCCCCGCGAGGGTTTGCTCGTCCTCTACGAGCAGCAGTCTGATCTTATCGCCCATCGTCCGGAAGTATCAGGGTGAAGGTCGTACCGTGCCCCTCGGTGCTCTCCACCGCGACCGAGCCGCCGTGTTTGGCGGCGATTAGCCCGACGTAGTACAACCCGAGGCCGAAGCCCTTGACATTGTGAATGTCGCCCGTAGGCACGCGGTAAAACTTATCGAAGATATGCGCCTGCGCGGCACGCGGAATGCCGATGCCGTCGTCGGCGACTCGCAGGACGACCCGGCCGCCGTCCCGCCCGGCCGAAATGCGGATATGCACCTCCTCGCCGGAATATTTCAGGGCATTGTCGACCAGGTTGTCCAGGGCATGCGAGAGGTGGAAGCGGTCGGCGAAGGCAGTCAGCCCTTCGGGTGAAACATCCACCGTGACCCGTGCGGGTTTGGCTGCCTGCATCCGGAACTTCTCGGCCAGCGCCCCGAGCATCCCGGCCAGGAGGATCCGCTCGCGGCGGAGCGTGAAATCCTCGCGTTCCTCGCGTGACATGGTGAGGATGCGCTCGACCATCTCCGACAAAGCCGTCAGCTGGCTGCGGATCACACCCAGATACTTCGCACGCCGCGCCCCATCGTCGGCCGCCCCGAAATTCTCCAGCGCGTCGTTGGCCGCATAGGCCACGGCAATCGGGGTCTTCAGTTCATGGGTGATATTGTGCGTGAAATCCATCCTCATCTCCTCGAGCGTCTTCTGCCGGAACAGCGTCCGCAACAGGTAGATGACCACGAACGCGACGACGAGCAGCATGAGCACCGAGGTGAGGATGATGCCGAACAGCTCGCGCAGCAGTTCCCGGTGGGGGTTTTCGATCTTCACCCGGAAAAGCAGCTTGTCATCCGTGGTGACGCGCGAGGTGAACACCTTCGGGTTCCGTATCTGCGGAGCATCCTTCTGCGAAGCGATGACCGCCTCCTCCCGTTCCGCCCCCGTTGTCCGCGCCGCCAGGCTGTCGAGCCGGATTTCGGCAACATCGCCGCCGTCCCGGCCGCGGATCACGTCGACGCTGTAGGGCAGGCCGATGCCGGCATCGGCCAGGTAACGCGTCAGCAGGGAGTCGTAGCGGGACAGGTTGAACTGGAGGGCCGTGAACGAAGGCATGCGCACCTCCTGGTAGATATAACGGGTCTTGTCGCCGCGGCGCAGGGCGATATTCGTCCGCAGCGTGTCGACCTTCGACCGGATGGAAAGCACCTTGCCGGCCGCCCCAAGGCTTTTCACAGAGATCGTGTCGATCATATCCAGCTTAACGGAGTCGATATTGCCCGTCGTCACGACCGACGTCCGGGTCTGCGACGTCCGGCGCCGGTTACCTATCAGCAGGTCGTCGTACGCCGCGCGGTTCATGGCGAGCGTCACCTTGCGCGAAAACTCCTCCGCACGGTCGGCATACATCCGCCACAGGCTCCACGCCTGCACGAGGGCCAGCGCCAGCAGGGCGCCGATCGCGCAAAACGAGATATTTCTGAAACGATTCTTATCCACGGCCGAGGGGTTTATACTGCAAAAATACGAATAAAAACACTCCTGCCGCCGGCGTTAACATTATTTAACACTTCTTAACGCGGCGTTAACCATCGCCCTTCGTTTTTCGGGGTAATATTGCACCGTAAACCAACACACCGAAGCCATGAAAACAAAACTCACCTTCCTTATCATCGCCGCCGCGCTGGCCGCCGCAACCGCCGGGCGGGCACAGACCGTCATCTCCTACTCGACCGACGGCGGGGCACAGGCCCTCGAAACGGGCAGCGTACGGCAGACCGTGCTGGACACCGCCACGCTCGAAGTGAGCTACCGCATGGAGTGGCTGCGGCGCCCCGACAGCAAGGAGCCGATGCAAGACCTGCTGCTGTTGCAGGCCGGAGGGAAGGTTACGAAATTCTTCTCCTACAAGACGCTCCAGCGGGACTCGCTGCTGCGCATCACCCCGACCGAGCAGGTGCTGGCCAACGTGGGCAACTTCAAGGGGGGCCTGGAGGCCGTCGTATTCCAGAACTACCCCGCAGGCGAGATGACCTGCACCGACAAGATCTCACGGGACAACATGCTCTACACCGAGCCGCTGCCCGAAATCGAGTGGACGCTCCGCGACGGGACGCGCGAGGTCATCGGTTACGACTGCCGCCGTGCGACCTGCCGCTTCCGCGGGCGCGATTACGAAGCCTGGTACACCGAGGAGCTCCCGCTCGCCACCGGCCCCTGGAAATTCCACGGACTGCCCGGACTGATCCTGGCCGTGAACGACACGGGCGACGACGGGGGCATCATCCGCTTCGAGGCGACCGGGATCCGCCGCGCCGAAGTCCCGGTGACGATGGCCGACCTGAACTACCTGAAAACTTCGCGCAAAAAATTCCTGGCCACCGAGCGCAAATTCATGACCGACCCGATCGGCTACATGCAGGCCAATTCGAACATCAGGATCACGGTAAGGAACGAGGACGGGACGCCGCGCGAGGGTGCCGACCTGCTCCGCGAATACAATCCGCTGGAAACAGAATAGCCCCACGGCGCGATGAAGTACCTGCTGACCCTGCTTTGGTTGCTGGGCGCAATCGCCGCCCAGGCCCAGGAGTACACGGGCCACGTGGCCGACAAGGAGGACGGGGCGCCCGTCGCCGGGGCCATCGTCACGGCGCGAGACTCCCTGGGCAAGCCGCTGGGTTACACGACGACCTCGGCCTCGGGCGATTTCGTGCTCAGGCCGCGCGGGGGCGGGACAACCGCGCAGCTCGACTTCTCGACGATGGGCTACCGCCGGCAATCGATTCCGGCGGATGCCGGACGGATGCTCGTGCTGCTGACGCCCGAGGCGACCGGCATCCGCGAGGTGACGATCCGCGCCCCGCGGCTGAGCTTCCGGGGCGACACCGTAAGCTACAACGTGTCGCGCTTCACCGAGGCGCAAGACCGCTCGATCGCCGACGTACTGCGCAAGATGCCGGGCATCGAGGTGGCGAAATCGGGCGAGATACGCTACAACGGCCAGCCGATCAACAACTTTTACATCGAAGGGCTGGACATGCTCGACGGCCGTTACGGACAGGCGACCAACAACATCGCGCCGCAGGACGTGGCGAGCGTCGAAGTGATGGAGAACCACCAGCCGATCAAGGCGCTCAAGGACATCGTATTCAGCGACCGCGCAGCCATCAACCTCCGGCTGAAGCCGCATGCCAAAGCCCGATGGACGGGGACGCTGCGCGGCGGTGCGGGCTGGTCGCCGGCGTTGTGGAACGGCGCACTCTTCGCCATGCGCATCGGTGCCAGGGGGCAGTCGATGGTCAACCTCAAAACCGACAACACGGGGCAAAACCCCTCGGCCGAGACCGAACGGCTTTCGGTCGAGGACATCCTCAACGGCGGAGCCAACGACTACAATCCCGCCGCACACCTTTCGGTCGGCACTTCGTCCGCGCCGCTCGACGATACACGCACGCGCTTCAACCGCTCGCACATGGCCAGTCTGAACAACCTGCGCAAACTCTCCGAGGACTACCAGCTCAGCAGCTCGCTCACTTGGGGTTACGACCGCCTGGCCTCGGATCGCGCCGCCCGGCAAAGCTGGTACCTGGCGGACGGCACGCGCGTGGACACCGAGCAGGAGTCGGCCGCTTCGTGCCGGCAACAGCTTTCGGCACGCATCGCACTGAAAGCCAACACCGAGCGGTTCTACATGCTGGAAAAACTCGAAGCTTCGCTGGCATGGAACGACCTCCGTGCCGTGCTCTCGGGCAGCTACCCCAACCGCCAGCGTGCCGAGGCCCCGGCCTACGGCATCGAAAACGACCTGAAATATATCCGGCGCACCGGCACACGTTCGCTCACCGTCACCTCCTACCTGAAATACCTTACCCGCCCCCAGTCCCTCGATGTGGTGCGCGAAACGGGCAGCCAGCGGCAGACGATCGCCGACCGCGCTTTTTACATGAACCACAACGCGGCATTCGGCACGCAGGCCGGGCAGTTCGCCTTCGCCTTCAAAGGCGGAGTTTCGGCACTCTTCCGAGGGCTCGTAACAGACCTGACGGGCACCGGGCTCGGGACAGGCGCCGCGAACGACCTTTCGGCCGGCTACGCGGGCGTCTACCTCCAGCCTGGCATCACCTACCGCTCGCAGCGGCTGCGGCTGACGCTCGACCTGCCGGCAGGTTACCGCCGCTATGGACTGCACGACAGGATCGACGGCAATCGAAACCCGGCGGGCATTTTCACCTGGAAGCCCCGCTTCGCGGTGAAATGGAGCCCCACGGGACACCTTTCGCTTTCGGCATCGGGTACGGTCGGCCGCGACGCGGCGGACGACAGCCGCATAGGCAACGGCGCCGTCCTGCGCAACTACCGTTCGGTGCTCTGCGGCGTAAACGAATACCGGCAGGCGCTGCAACGCAGCCTCTCGGCAGGCATCGCCTACAAGAACCCGATCGGCGGGTTCTTCGCCAGCCTGCTCGCGGTACGTTCGTGGAACGACCTGCCGTTCCTGCCTGCGCAGCGCTTCGACGGCGACTATATCGTAAACTACTACGTGCACAGCTCGAACCACGTGCGGTCATGGTACCTGTCGGGCGACGTCAGCCAGAATATCGACGCCCTCAACGGTCAGGCAGGCCTGAACGTCGGCTACAACCTCAGCGGCACGGAACTGCTGCTGGAAGAGGTGCCGGCCTCCTATGAAAATTCCACCCTGACCGTCGCGCCGCGTTTCAACTTCCGGTTCGCCGCCTGGGTAAACACCGAATACCGGCTGGAATACCGCTATACGACACTCTCCATCCGCGGCCGGGAGCCCGACGGGCGGCACGATTTCAACCAGCGGCTGACCGTAAACCTCGTACCGTCGAAGAAATGGGTGATCCAATTCACGGCGGAGCACTATTACTCGCAGCTTTCGGCCGACCGGAGCAAGCACCTGCTACTGGCCGACGCATCGCTGCGCTGGAAAATAAACGGGAAATGGGAAGCTACGGCGACCGCCGCAAACCTTTTCGGCCGTGAAAAATATGCCTATACGACCTTCGACGGAGTAAGCTCGGGCTCCTACCGCTATGCCATCCGCCCGCGCAATATCCTGCTGGGCGCAAGCTGGAAATTCTGACAACCGCCGCACGACGCAACGCCCGGGCAAAACAGTCCGGGGCTTCCGGATCAGAAATTGCGCCCCGCGTCCCACCACAGGCGCGTCCCCCCGTGGTCTTCGCCACCGAGTTCCGCGACGAGCGCCGCATACTGCTCGGGATCGGACGTCGCCAGCACGGCCGGGAACGGCAGCCGGCGGATCATCGTTTCAGTATCTATATAACCCTTGCTGTGGTTCAGACGTACGGGGAACAGGCGAGGATATCCCGTCCGCCGCTGTTCGGCCCAGGCCTCGCACCCTTCGGGATACATGGCAATCCATTTCTGGGTGATAATCCGCTCGAGCTTCAGTTCGGCGTCCGCTGCAGCGTCCCAGCGGGGCGACACGCGGCACCGGGCGGCAATGTCGTTCCCCGGATCTACCGGATCGTGGTAATCGGCAGCCATGGCGTCGCTCCCCAGGTAGCTTTCGGCCCCGGACAGCTGCCATTGCGCGAACGATGCCGCAACGCCGTTGCGGTAACAGCGCTCCGCATCTTCGTCCGTCCAGCCGCGCAATGCCGCTTCGGCACGTAGGAACCACACCTCGGCCGCCGTCATCAGGACGGCATCGGTATCCGTATCCACCGTAAGGCGGGAAAATGCCGCGTAATAATTATGCGAGAACCCCGTCCCCTGACGGATTCCATGGTATTGCCCCTTCAGGACGACCGTCCCGTCGCCCGCATCGCCGGCAATGACCAGGTCGCTGCCGCAGGGCTTGAAAAACTTCTCCAGCCGCGGATCCCCGTACCCGGTCAGGACGGATTCCATCGAAGCGTTCATGGCCGCCTCGTTCCAGTTCAGGTTGATCTCGCCCAGCGGATTGGAATAGGTACCCGAGGTCTTCACGGCGGCATTTTCCATATTGGTCTCGATCACCCCTCCGGCCGCCTGCGCCGCCTTCCGGAATTCCGCACGGGCCTTTTCGGGCGCGGCAACGGCGATACGCACGGCAAGGCGCATGCGCAGGGAGTTGGCAAAACGGAGCCAGGCCGCATAGCTTCCGTCGAGCAGCAGGTCGAACCTGGAAAACTCGCCGGCCTCGGGCTGCCCCCCGCCCCAGGCCGCCAGGATGTCCGCCGCCTCGTCCAGGTCGTCGAAGAAGCAGCCGTAGACCTGCTGCTGGCTGTCGGGCACGTATTCGCTGCCACGGTCGGCGAAATGGCTGTATATCACCGGCCCGTAGTAGTCTGTCACGCGGTGCATGGCCAGGACTTTGAGTATCTTGGCTATGGCATAGAACGGCGGCATCTTCTCGCGTGCCGTCTGCTCCAGCTGGTAAATCTGGGGCATGACATAGGAGTAGGTGAACTGCCACATGGCGCTGTTCCAGCCGTCCTGCAAGTTGTAATCGGAGTTGTGGCTGCCGCCCTGCAGCGGTTTGGGATCGTGCATATAGCCCGAGAACATATCCGCATTGAGGTTCTGCGTCATCTGGAACGGCCAGTTCTTGCCCTTGCCGAAATCGTAGTTGAAATAAATCCCCTGCTGAACGATCTGCAGGCGGTATCCGAAGCCGTTGTCGTCAGCCTCGAGATCCCCGTCCGAAATCCCCGAGAGGTCGTCGTTCATATCCCGGAAATTCCCCGTGCAGGCACCCAAAAAGACTGTGCAAAATGCGGCGAACAGATATATGTAAAAGCGCTTCATGATTCTCAGAACTCCAGTTTTATGTTGAAGCCGATGCTCCGTACGGTCGGCATGCCGTAGACATCGATCCCCTGGTTGTCGTTGCCCGTCGAAAGGACGAGGTCGGGATCGAACGGCGCGGCATTGTAGATAAAGAAGAGGTTGCGCGCCACCAGCGACACGGTCATGCCGCTGAATACCCGCGTACGGCGCATCAGACGCTGCGGCAGCGCATAGGACACCGCCAGTTCGCGGAGCCGGATGTTCGTCGCATCGTACATGTAATACTCGGTCACACCTGCGCGGCCGCCGACCAGTTTGTAAAAACCCTTCACGTCGTCGATCCGCTGCCCTTCGAGCATCACGCAGCCCCGGTCGCGGGCATCGGCCGTTGCGGCCGACACCCCGTAGGAATCCAGGTCGGCCATCGTCTGCGACAGGAGCCGTCCGCCATAGCGGCAGTCCAGCAGCACGGACAGCGACATGCCCTTATAGGAGAACGTGTTGCCCCAGGAGAGCGAGAACACGGGATTGGCATTGCCGACCTTCACCGTATTGCCGTCGCCCACGGTGCGGGGCAACCCGGCGGAATCGCCTTCGGCCTCGTAGACGATCCTCCCCATTGCGTCGCGCTCGAACGCCCGCCCGTAAATATCGCCGATCGAACCGCCCTCGACGAGTTTCATGGCATAGGACGATGAAAAACTCGACGGGCCGTAGACATATTCGCGCAGCTCGTCATGGAGTTTTATCACGCGGTTCCTGTTATGTGCGAAGTTCACCGTCGACTGCCACGTCAGCGCACCTCCGTAAACCGGGTAGGCGTTCAGCGACACCTCGACGCCCTGGTTCTCGATATTGCCCGCATTCTCGTAACGGTAGGCGTACGCCTCGCCCGAAAGGGCCGGAAGCTTGAAGAACTGGTTGTGCGTATTGGTCTTGTAGTAGGTCAGGTTGATGCCCAGCCTGTCGTCGAGGAACCGCCATTCGAGCCCCGCCTCGAGGGCGTTGGTCATCTCCGGCTTGAGGTCGGTGCCGGGGGCGGCGTCGGCGGCATTGATGCCCCCTCCGGCCGTGACGTGCGACTTAGGATTGGTGATGAACATGGGGATGTCGTTCCCCACGCGGCTCCATGTCAGGCGCACCTTGGCGAACGAAATCCACCGGGGCAGTTCGAACATCTTGCCGATCACCCACGATGCGCCAGCCGAATAATAGAAGAACCCGCTGCCTTCGTGCGAGGTGTAGGCGAGCGTCGATGCCCAGTCGTTGCGTCCCGTGACTTCGAAATTGAGGCTTCCGGCATACTTGAACGACGCCGTGGCGAAAAGCGACTGCGTCTGGCGCCGCGCATCGATCTGTTCGTCGACATAGGCCGAACCGTTCATGACGATATTGGCGACGTTGAACACGTTGGGGAAATAGAGCGACGCCGTCTTGGAATCTATACGCAGCGAATTGACCGTCCGGTCGTTCAGCCCCGCACCTGCGGTCGCGCTGAACTCCCAGTCCGGGGAGAGGCGTTTGTCGAACATCGCCAGCAGTTCGCCGTTGAACAGGGTTTCCGAGTAGCTGCTCTCGATATAGCGCCCGTTGGCACCGGCCAGCGCAGGCGCCGTCGAAGCATAGAATCTCTGCCGCACCTTGTCATTCACATAGTCCACATTGCCGCGCGCCTTGAGCCGCAGCCAGCCGTTCACCTTCCAGTCGGCCGTAAACGAGGCCATGACCCGGTTGCGCAGGCTCCTGCTGCGGATGCGGTTGACGATCCAGTAGGGGTTCTGCTCGAAATCGTCGCTCGGGGCGATCCAGTCCTGGACATTGAGTTTGCGGCCGGCGTCATAGACCTCGAAATGCTCCCGGTAAGGCGTGATATCCACCCCGCGGGGGAAGCGGTAAAGCCCGACCAGCGGGTTCATGTAGAAACCGCCCGGCACGGGTTTGTCCTCGACCACCTGGCGCATAAAACTGATATTCCCGTCGAGCTTGAGCCGTTGCCGGAAAAGCCCGGTCGTGGTGCGCAGGTTGAAGTTATGGCGCATCAGGCGGTTCGAACCCGTGATTCCCCGCTCGGCCGTATTGGCATAGGAAAAATAGTTCTGCACCTGTTCCGACCCGGAGGAAACCGAGACCGCATTCATCGCCGTGATCCCCGTCCGGAAAAAGTCGCCCGCATTGTCGTAGGTCTTCATCCGCGCACGGGCGCCCCAGCTTTCCACCCCGCCGCTCACCCCGTAGCGGTTCTGGAACGCAGGCAGGCTGAAGGGGGACTGGAGCGTAAGGTTCGAAGTGAACGTCACGGGTTGCTGTTTGCGGGCATTGCCCTTTTTGGTCGTAATGAGGATCACGCCGTTGGCGGCCTGACTGCCGTACAAGGCGGCGGCCGGGGCACCCTTGAGGATCGAGACGCTCTCGATATCCTCGGCATTGAGATTCGAGATGCCGTCGCCGCCGTCGCGGTTCCCGGCATCGGCCACACCGCCTATGGCCGAGTAGGCCTGCTCGGGGGTCGAATTGAGAATGGGCATACCGTCGACCACATAGAGCGGCTGGTTGTCGCTGGCGACCGACCGCACGCCGCGGATGCTTACCTTGGCCGAAGCGCCCGCACCCGACGAGTTCTTGTTCACCTGCACGCCGGCCGACTTGCCCGAAAGCGACAGGATCAAGTTGGGATCCTTCACCGCCGTGAGCTGCGACCCCCTGATCTTATCGGCCGAATAGGTCAGGTCGGCATAGTTGCGTTCGAGCCCCAGCGCCGTCACGATCACCTCGGCGATCGCCTTCACATCCTCCTGCAACACGATTTCGAATTCGGTACGGGTTCCCGTCCCGATACTCTGGTCGATATACCCCAGACACGAGACATCGAGCACGGCACCGGGCAGGACGGCGATCGAGAATTCGCCTTCGGAAAGGGTCGCGACCCCGTTCGAGGTACCCCGTTCGACAATGGTAGCCCCGGCGACGGGATCGCCCGATTCATCGGCGACACGGCCGTTGACAACCACCTTCCGGGGCGGGGACTGGGCATGCGCCGCCATGTCCGGCAACAGGCACAGGCAGGCAAGCAGGGCCGCCATGCACTTCCATCCCCTGTGCAGCGGCCACAATTTTCTCAGACAATACGTAAAAGGCATCACTATTATGGAACAATTAAGTACAAAATTATAAAAATTGGCATATAAATCGTATAATAAATGGAAATTTTAGCAACTATTCCGACTATCCGGCATTCAAAACAGCCCGGAATTCCCCTTTGCACGACAAAATGCAGCGGGGCATTTCCAGGATGCCCTCCGGGTGCCGGCAAAGATTTCGGGGATTATGGTAACCCAAACCGTAATCCGTATAACCGCAATTCCGCAGGAAACGGTATCTTTGCACCGTACAACCAGTGGGAAACGATATGTCCAGCACGAAAATAAGACGCACAATGGGAATCCTGACAGGAATAATACTCGCCGCCGCGATCGCCGGCCTGATAATCCTCAACCTCCCGGCCTTCGGACGCCTGCCGCGGGGCAGCCGGCTCGAACGCATCCTGCAATCGCCGAACTACCGCGACGGGCAGTTCCGCAACCTGGAAGCAAGCCCGATGATGACGGGCGACAAAAGCCGCCTGAGCGGCATCCTCGAATTCCTGTTCCGAAAAAAGGAGGGGCTGCGCCCCGACGCGGCCGTCCCGGCCCTCAAGACCGACCTGCGCGCACTGGATCGGGACAGCAACCTGCTGGTGTGGTTCGGGCACTCCTCCTACCTGCTCCAGGCCGAAGGGCGGCGTGTGCTCGTCGACCCCGTATTCCGGGCCGCCGCACCGTTCTCCTTCCTCAACAGGCCTTTCAAGGGCACCGACATCTACCGTCCCGGCGACATGCCCGACGTGGATTTGCTCGTCATCACGCATGACCACTGGGATCACCTCGACTACCGGACGGTCACCGAACTCAAATCCCGGATCGGGAAGGTCGTCTGCCCGCTCGGCGTCGGGGAGCATTTCGAATACTGGGGTTTCGAGCCGGAGAAAATCATCGAACTCGACTGGCACGAAACGGCTGCGCTCGGCGACGGGTTCGCGGTGCACTGCCTGCCGTCGCGGCACTTTTCGGGACGCGGACTCAATCCCAACCGGACGTTGTGGGCATCGTTCCTGCTGGAAACCCCGGCACGGCAGGTCTACATGGGCGGGGACGGCGGTTACGGCAAGCATTTCGCGCAGATCGGCCGGCAGTTCCCCGGCATTGACCTGGCGATCCTCGAAAACAGACAGTACAACGAAGCATGGAAATACATCCACACGATGCCCGACCAACTTTCCCTGGCGGCCAAAGAACTGGGTGCCAAGCAGATCATAACCGTCCACCACTCCAAGTTCGCCCTCGCCAGACACCGTTGGGACGAACCCCTGGCGACCGAAGCGGCACTGGCCGCAGACACCGCACTGCATGTACTGCGCCCCGAGATCGGCGAAGTAGTCCCGTTGCGGAATGCACCCGCAGCCGTCCCCGTACCCTGAGCCCGGCAACCGGAGCCCGGCATTCCGGCCGGTAACGGGCATTCCTATTTCCCGGCCGCCCGCAGGGCAGAACGCCCAGCCCCGCAGACAGGCGTCCGCCTGCCGCGAAAGGAATATACGGCGTACATCCCAGACCAACCATCCGCCGATCGAACCGTCGGGAACTCTGGTATGTAAATTGCTTTAAGGGAGGGAAAATCCGTATGCTATGGAAAATTTCTCAACCCTGATCGAAAATTCGAAACGCGCCGTGCGCTATTGGTGGCTGCTGCTTATCATCGGCATCGCCCTGTTCGTAGTCGGCATCCTCGTATTCGTCTACCCCACACAAAGTTACCTGGGCATGTCGCTCCTGTTCGGGTGGCTGATGCTGATTTCGGGCATCCTCGAAGTCGTACTCTCATCGGTCAACAAACATTTCATCACCGGACGCGGCTGGATGCTGGCGGGCGGCATCATCGAGATCGTGCTGGGCATCATCCTGATCTTCAACGTCGCGCTTTCGGCCGTTACGCTCCCGATATTCCTCGGGTTCTGGCTCATGCTGCGTGCGTTCGGTGCCATCGGGCTCGGCAGCGACATGGGCGCCATGCAGATCGCCGGGTCGGGCTGGACTATTTTCAGCGGCATCCTGCTGCTGCTCTGTTCGCTCTGGATCCTTTTCCAGCCGCTCGTATTCGGCACCACGGCCGTCATCGTATGGGTCGGCATTTCGCTGCTCTTTGCCGGGGTCGCCGCCTGCTCGCTCTCGCTCCAGCTCCACCGGGCGCACCGCTGCCTCGGCGACCGCTAAAGCGGCCACGACATATCACCCAAAAGCCCCTGCCGCGGCAGGGGCTTTTCCGTACCCGGCCCTGCAAAATCCTGAAACACCAAGGGGAACAGGGCAGCCGATCTCCGCCCGAAAACACCCCCTCCCCGACCGCCCCGATAAACAAAGGGGAGTTTCTTCGACCAGAGATAGATCGCAAAAACTTTCTTTTTGCGAACTTTTTTATTCTTTTTTTATTATTTTTGCATCTAACAGCAAAAAAACAGCCCAAAAAGCAATCCATGAAAACATCAATCCCCCGGACATTGCTGACGGCCATTCCCGCACTGGCCGCAGCCGGATGTACGGAAAATCCGGCTCCGCGTCCCAACGTGATCTTCATCCTGATGGACGACGCAGGCTACGGCGACTTCGGTTGCTACGGGCAGCAAAAGATCGAGACTCCCAACATCGACGCGTTGAGCGAATGCGGCGTCCGCTTCACGGACATGTACTCTGCGGCACCGCTCTCTTCGCCGGCACGCTGCGGCCTGCTGACGGGGCGGCACGCCGGCCATGCGCAGATCCGCGCCAACGACGAGATGGAATGGCGGGGCGACGTCTGGAACCACGAGGCAATGCTGCGCGATTCGACGCTCGAAGGACAGGCTCCGCTCGAAGCCGGCACCCCGACGCTCGGCTCGGTCATGCAGCAGGCCGGATACGCCACGGCCATGATCGGCAAATGGGGCGTCGGAGGCCCCGCGACGGAGGGTACGCCCAATAAAATGGGCTTCGGCACCTATTACGGCTGCATTTGCCAGCGACAGGCGCACACCTACTACCCGCCCTTCCTGTGGCAAAACGACCGGCGCGTCTACCTCGACAACGAACTGCTGCCGCCGGGCACGCCGCTCGACGCAGGGGCCGACCCCTACGACCCGCGCAGCTACGACAAATACACGCAGCGCACATACAGCCCCGACGCCATGTACGACCAGGTGCTCGAATTCGTGAATGCCAACAAGGAGCGGCCGTTCTTCCTGATGTGGACGACGCCGATCCCCCACAGCCCGATGCAGGCGCCCGATGCCGACGTACAGTACTACGTGCGTAAATTCGGCGACGAACAACCCATCGAGGGCAAGGGTTATTTCCCCTCGCGGTGGCCGCGGGCGACCTATGCCGCGATGATCACCTACTTCGACCGCCAGATAGGCGGGCTGGTCGCCGAACTCAAACGGCTCGGCATCTGGGAAAATACGGTAATCGTCATTACGAGCGACAACGGCCCGGCGTCGAACTCCTGCTCGTCGAGCGAGTGGTTCGACAGCGCCCACCCGTTCCGCAGCGGCAAGGGCTGGGGCAAGTCGTCGTTGCGCGAGGGCGGTATCCGGATGCCCTTCATCGTGGCGTGGGGCGGCAAACTCCGCCCGCAGGTGAGCGACCATGTCGGTTATTTCCCCGATGTGATGCCGACCCTTTGCGAATTGGCCGGGGTCGAGCCCCCCGCGACCGACGGCATTTCGTTCCTGCCGGCCCTCGAAGGGCGCAGACAACCGCAGCACGAATATCTCTATTGGGAGTTCCCCGGCAGCAAAGGCTGGGTAGCCGTCCGCTGGGGCGAATGGAAAGGTTTGCTGCGCCGTGTGAAGGAGGGGAACGACCGCTTTGAATTATTCAACCTCAGTGACGATCCCCGCGAGGAACACGACCTTGCCGCACAGCATCCCGAGATCATCGACCGGATGTGGCAATTCGTTTCGGCTTCGCATACCGAACCCGCTAATCCGAAATTCAGGATGGAGGTCGGCCGCAAATAAGACCGGTATAAAAATTCCGGGAACACGGGCAGGGCCGCGTGAAAAAGCACCGTCGAGGTGCTTTTTTCATCCGTAGCGGACACGAACTGTCGCCCGGACGGAGCTGCCATGCCCGCCCCCCGGGATCCATAGGCTTACAAGGCAGGAAACCACCGCCCACCGAGCGCTGCCCGGGCAGGATGAAACCCGCATTACGAGTAGCGGACGTTTGTAACCCCGGCCGCAGCCGTGGCGCGGGCGAGGTATTCCTGCAGGATCAGCGCATGGTTCCCGGCCGCATTCTTCGAAGCGTACAGCAGCGTGACCGTATCCTTACCGGCGATCCGGCGGACGAAGTCGCACACGGCCGGCGAGGAGCGCAGTTCCCCGGTATACCTGCGGCGGAACTCCTCCCACCGCTCTGCAGGGGCGGCATGGAACCATGCACGCAGCCCGGGGGTCGGGGCGATCTCCTTGGCCCACACGTCATAGCGGAGCGCCTCCTTGCGGATGCCCCGCGGCCACAATTTATCGACCAGCACCCGGTAACCGTCCTCCGGAGCCTCGGGTTCGTAAACCCGCTTGATACGTATCCGTGTCATAACGATCGGTTTTTACCCGGACGTCGCAAAAAACATTCCGGACAGGATTTCCGCAAAGCCCGCACCGGATGCAGGGCATTAAAATGAAGGGCGCCTCCCGGCGCCCTTCCCCATCAAAAATTAACCCTTAAAAATTATCTCCATTTCGGAAAACCTCCGAGAGGTAATGGTGTAAAAAGAAAAGATCTGCGTCACCCTGGACAACCTCCCGCATCATAAGATCTTCGTCATCAGAGATGCCTTCGTCTGAAACCTCGTTTTTGTCAATATCCTCCATAGGCATCTAATATTTTGCTTTGTACTAACTAAACGCCCGCCCCATGGAAATATTGTGCGGAATCAGCATAAAACCATATTTTTTTCTTTGATCATCCGTCGCAGGTTGATAAGCGCATAGCGCATACGCCCCAACGCGGTATTTATACTCACGTCGGTTTGTTCCGCGATATCCTTGAAACTCAGACCGGAAAAGTAACGCATCATCACCACCTCGCGCTGTTCCGGAGGCAGCAGCTCGACCAAAGCACGCACGTCGCGCTCGATCTGCTCGCTGACCATCGCGTCCTCCACGTTCCGTTCGGCGAAACGCAGCGACCCCAGTACGTCATAACCCGCCTCAGCCTCGGTGACGGTCTTGTTCTGCCGCTGAGCGCGGAAGTGGTCGATCACCTGATTATGCGCAATACGAAGTATCCACGAGAGAAATTTCCCGTTGTCCGTATAACGGCCGTCGTCGATAACCCGCACGGCTTTGATGAATGTTTCCTGAAAGATGTCCTCGGCAACGTCACGGTCTTTGACCATCATATTGATGTAGTCCCGCACACGGCGGCTGTGGCGTTCGATGAGCTTGGATATGGCACCCTGGTCACCTGAAAGGTAATGATTAAGCAATACCTGGTCACTTAATGCTTGTACGTTCATACTCTTTTCTCCTAATTATAGTTATAAAGAGTAGAATTTTTCCCGATAGGCTATCCTTTTAATGTTGTATGTGCGTCAGTTTCGTGTGTTCGGGCTTTTGAAACGATGGTTTCCGGAGCCTTTACGACGGCAAGATAAATACTTTTTTCCGAAAAACCAAATTTCTTTCTACTCCGCCGGGGGAAATCCCCGCTGTTTTTCCGGTTGCTGAATTTACAAATTCCGTGCCGGAATCGGCCGCAGCCGTATCCCGTTAGTTATCAGCAAAAAAAGCGGAATAATAAGGAAAAAATCGCGGACAGGAGATACATTTTCCGGGGCCGTCAGGGGCAGGAAGGCGGGTCGCCGCCCGGGATTCCGGCTTCGGCGGGACATTTCACGGGTTCCACATGGATCGAGATGATCGTCCCCTGGCCGAAACGCGCCCGCAGGCGGCGTTCGATATCGACCGTCAGCTCGTGCGAACGGGCGACGCTCATCGCCCCGTCCACCCTAACATGCACTTCGACGGCAATCGCGGCCCCGATACGGCGCGTTCGCAGGTTGTGCGGCTCCCCCACCTCGGGATCGGCCGTAACGATTCCCAAAATCTCCTGCTCCGTCTCGTCGGGCAACGAACGCTCGAGCAACTCCCCGAGCCCCGTGCGGATCAGGTCGAAAGCAACCTTGAAGATAAAGACTGCGACGACCAACGCTGCGATGGGATCGGCGATGCGCCACCGCTGCCCGAGGAAATAGGCACATCCGATACCCGCCAGCGTCCCCAGCGACGAAAGGGCGTCGCTGCGGTGATGCCAGGCATTGGCGACCATGCTCGGGCTTTCGACCCGACACCCCTCACGCACCGTATATCGGTATAATATCTCCTTGATGACGATCGACACCACCGCCGCGGCCAGAGCTACAGCGCCCGGGCGGGGCAACTCCCCGCCATCGACGACGATGCGGATGGCCCGGATGCTGCTGAGCAAAATACCGGCGCCCACGGCCGCCAGCGCCAGGCTGATGATGATCGTAGCCAGCGTCTCGTATTTCCCGTGCCCGTAGTCGTGCCCGTCGTCCCTGGGTTTGGCGGAGATCTTCGCGAAGGCGATCACCACCACGTCGGTAGCCATGTCGGAACAGGAGTGCACCGCGTCGGCGACCATCGCCCCGCTTCGGCCCACGATCCCCGCCGCGAACTTCATCGCCGTGAGGACGAGGTTGACCACGAACCCGACGAAGGTCACGCGGTAAATCACGCGCTTGCGTGCTTCGGCTTCACAGGACATGGCACTATTCGAAATTTGCAGGATAAGACGACAACTGGTATGCCAGCGCCTTCGCCATCCGGTAATGCCCCTCGGCATTGGGATGGAGACGGTCGCTCTGTGCGTCATGGAAATAGCGGGTATGGGAATCCGCATTGGGATAAAGCCCGCAGATGCTGTTCAGGTCGATGACGGGGACGGCCCAGACGTTCGCAGCTTCCTTGACCGCATCCACATAGGCATCCGCATAGAGGCCGAGGCTGTTGGGATAGGATTCGTCGGGCTGGATGTTGTTGTCCCCGAAACGGGCATATCCCCGGTGGATCGGGGTCAGCAGGATCACCTGCTTGTCCGGGAAATTCGCCTTCAGGTAGGACATTGCGATATTGATACGGCCACGGAAAGTATCCCCGTCCATCGACAACGTCCTCCTCGTCCGGAGCTCCGACCGGAGGCCGGACACCTCGACAGGTACCTCACCGGTCGTATACCACGTCCCCAGAGGCGTCCCGGAATTGTAATCGTTCGTCCCGGCAAAGATCAGGATCGCGTCGATGTCATCGCCGCGCTCGGCCCTGAGTCTTTCGCACTGCCCCGGCACGTCCCGCCACTGCTGGCCGTTGATCCCGTAAACGAACGGCACGAGGCCGAGCATCTCCTGCAAATACTGCCAATAGTTCTTCGTCGTACCGACATGCGCCTTGTCGGTGATCGAATCGCCCATGAAAGCGACTTTCCGTCCCTTCCACTGTGTACCCGCAACCGGCAGCGGATGATCCCCGTCCCCGGCATAGGCTGGGCACACGGCGGCACAGAAGCCCAGCAGCCACACCGCGCACAAACATACAGAATATCGCATACGTCCAATCGTTTATAGTATTACCGGGGCACGCCCCACAAAATAACGGAAGCCCGCCCACTTCGGGGGAAGGGCACAAAAAAGGGCGAACGGACTACCTCGGCACCCATTCGCCCGTTACCGGCGGAAACGCCCGTCCGAATCCGGCCCTAATAACTGCGGGCGAAGAGCACCCGGCGGTGCGACGGCTTGCCCGAGAAGACGCACGTGCCCTCCTCATCGGGCGCATCAAACGGGATACAACGGATCGTAGCCTTCGTGGCATCCTTGATCGCCACCTCGGTTTCGACAGTCCCGTCCCAATGCGCGAGCACGAAACCGCCCTTTTTGTCGAGCACCTCCTTGAACTCCTCCCACGTGTCGACCCTGGTAATCATCGACTCGCGATAGGCCAGCGCCTTGCTGAAAATATTTTGCTGGATTTCGGACATCAGCCCTTCGATGCGCTCCACGAGCCCTTCCTGCGGGACGGTCTCCTTTTCGAGCGTGTCCCGGCGCACCAATTCGATCGTACCGTTCTCCATATCGCGCGGCCCCATCGCCAGACGCACGGGGACGCCCTTCAGTTCGTACTCCGCGAACTTGAAGCCCGAGCGCACGTTATCGCGGTCATCGATCTTCACGCTGATGCCTTTGGCTTTGAGCTGCTCCGCAATGGCCCCGAAGCGGGCACGGATTTCGGTCAGCTGGTCTTCGCCCTTGTAGATGGGCACCATCACCACCTGGATCGGCGCCAGTTTCGGCGGCAGCACGAGGCCGTTGTTGTCCGAATGGGCCATGATGAGCGCACCCATCAGTCGGGTCGAAACGCCCCACGAGGTCGCCCACACATATTCGAGCTTGCCCTCTTTGTTGACATACTGCACGTCGAACGCCTTGGCGAAATTCTGTCCCAGAAAATGCGACGTACCGCTCTGCAAGGCCTTGCCGTCCTGCATCAGCGCCTCGATGGTCAGCGTATCCTCGGCGCCCGCAAACCGCTCGTTGGGCGATTTGTGGCCTACGATGACAGGAACCGACATCCACTCTTCGGCGAATTTCTGGTATACGTGGATCATCTTTTCTGCCTCCTCGATAGCCTCCTCGCGCGTGGCATGCGCCGTATGGCCCTCCTGCCACAGGAACTCGGCGGTACGCAGGAACAGGCGCGTACGCATCTCCCAGCGCACGACGTTCGCCCACTGGTTGCAGAGGATCGGAAGGTCGCGGTACGACTGGATCCAGTTTTTATAGGTGTTCCAGATGATGGTCTCCGACGTGGGACGCACGATCAGCTCCTCTTCGAGCTTAGCATCGGGGTCTACCACGACGCCCTTGCCTTCGGGATCGTTCTTCAGGCGGTAGTGCGTCACCACGGCGCACTCCTTGGCAAAGCCCTCGACATGGTGCGCCTCCTTCGAAAAGAAGGACTTGGGGATGAACAGCGGGAAATAGGCGTTCTGATGCCCCGTATCCTTGAACATCTTGTCCAGCGCATCGTGCATCTTCTCCCAGATGGCATAGCCGTAGGGTTTGATGACCATACATCCGCGTACGGCCGAGTTTTCGGCCAGCCCGGCCTTCACGACCAGGTCGTTGTACCATTGCGAGTAGTTCTCGTCCGACTTCGTGAGGTCTTTGAGTTCCTTTGCCATATATCTTTGTTTTTTATTTTGTATCAGCCTGCAAATATAATAAAAAAATAAAGGTTCGTCACACGGACGAACCTTTATATTGGCAGGCAAAGCCTCAGAAGCGGAAGCCGAGCGTCATCGAGATATAATGACGCGTCTGTTTGGTATCGTACAGGCCGCTGTAAGTCTTCATCTCGCCGCCGTTCTGGTATTTGCTAAAGAAAAGCTCGTAGGGCGTCTGTTTCTCAGTCACGTTCTGGTAGGCCACGTCCAGCACCGTATTACGCCCGAGGTTGATCCCGAGGCCGCCCGTAATGTAGTAGCTCTCGTAGACGCTCGGCGAATTGTAATACTGCTGCCTGTCCTTGAACATCGAATCGGTGTAACCGCCGCCCAGGCGCACGGCAAAGATCGGCAGGGGACGCACTTCGACGCCTGCCCGCAGGGTATTCGTACCTTTGTAATTATTCTTGAACTCAGCCTTGTACGCTTCGGGGTGGAAATCGGCGCCTTCGGGCACGTTCTTCACACGGATACCGTTGTACCACTCGCGTTCATAGTCGACCGACACGATGGCCAGGTTGCCGAACGTGTACGAAGCGCCGAACAACAGCCGCGAAGGCGACACGAAATCCCAGCTGTTGCCGCCGATATCGTCCTGCCGCGGCGTAGAATCGAAATTATACTGATCGTCTTCCGTTTTATTATTGATCAGGTGCGATTCGATGTCGGCACGGTAACTGCGGTCGAGCCAGTAGTAGGTCGGAGTGTGGAACGCCACACCCACGCGCAGGCCGGCCACGGGGCGCACGATGACACCCAGTTTGAAATCCACGCCGCTGCCGTCGATCTTCGATTCCTGATAGAGGCTCATGTAATCGAGCTGCGCATTGAGCGGGGTACCGTTCTTATCGACCGCAGGGGTCGCATGGCCGTTGGCATCGAAATAACCGTACTCTTCCTGATAGGTCATGCCCACCTTCTTGTAGACGCTGCGTATGCCGATCGTGGCTCCGACATAGACGACGTTGTTGAAATTGGCCCCCATCGAAACGGCGAATTCGTTGATCGAGCCCTGGCTCACGACATCCATCGAGTGCACCACCGAAGCGTTACGGCCAATGCAGTCGGGCACCCACTGCCCGCCTACGTCGCTGATCAGGTAGCCATTATAGCCGAGAATGGCCGGCCAGTACCAGGGATTCCAGTTATATCCCAGATTGCCCTTATCATCGGGGAAAATACCATCCTGCCCGAGCTGCTGCCCGAAGACATCGGCGATGGTCGGCATCAGCTGGTCGGGCTTCGAAGGGTCGTAACGCGACTCCGAGGAGAACGAATAGCGGGTATTGAAATCCGCGATACGGTTCATGCCGATACCGAGCGTAAGGCTCGTGAGCGGGCTGGCCGGACTCTCGAAAACATTGAGCGCCACACCGACGTTGGCAAAAGCGAAGCGGGTCTTGTTATTGCCCACCCACGACGGCGCGCCCTGCGTTTGGCCATGGGCGACCGACAGCAGCGGTGTGAGCGAGAACTCGTTGCGGCGGTACATGCCCAACCCGGCCGGGTTGATCGACATCGACGAAAGGTCGGCGCCCAGCGAAGTGAAAGCCCCGCCCATCCCCATCACGCGCGCCGTACCGAACGGATGCGATCGGGAAAGCGCGGCGAAATCGGTAGACATCATCAGGTCATTGTTGTACGTCAGTCCCCCGAATTCGAGGTTCTGGGCCTGCAACGGCGCTGCGGCCACACAGGCCGCAAGCAATATTATGATCTTACGTTTCATACACTATCTCTGTTTTATCGTTGACTAACGCCCGCCGTAACCGCGGCTTCCGCCCGATGAACTGCCGCCGCGCGAACCGCCGCCACCGCTGTAACCGCCTCCCGACGAACCGCCGCGCGAACCGCCGAAGCTGCTGCCGCTGTTATAACTGCTGCTGCGCGACCCGCTGTCGTAGGACGAACGCCCCGAGTTGCTGTTGTTGCGGTTGTTATTCCACGAGTTGTTGTTCCAGGAGTTATTGTTGTTATTGCGGTTACTGCCGCCGTTGTAAACCGAACTGTTGCTGTTATTGCGGCCGCCGCTCTGGTAATACGTCCTGCCGCTGCCCGAGTTGCCCCCGCGCGAAGTGGTCGTACCGGTACGGTAGCCCGAATTGTTGGTCCCGCGGTAACGGCTGCCCGAAGCGACATTCCCCGGGACATAGCGCGAGGGGCGCCCGCCGCCGTCGAGGCGGTAATTATGCGGCCTGTATGCCCAGTGATGTCCGCCGTGCCATCCGGGCCCCCAACCCGGGCCCCAGCCCGGACGCCATCCCGGCCCCCACCACGGGTCGTACCAGGGATTGTACCAGCCGTTGAAGCCGAAGCTCCAGCCCCAGCTGCCGAACGAGAACGACGGGCCCCATGCTCCCCAGTAGGGACGTGTCCAGCCGTAATACCACGGGTCTACATAAACCGATCCGCCCCATGTCCCGAACATCGAAGTGATGTACTTGGGCTCCACCCAGACCTGGTCGCCGGAAATGATGATGTTGTAGAATGCCGGGTCGTAGGCCGTAGCATAGGTGAAACTGCCGCCATAGCGGAAGTTATAGTAGCTTGACGGCATCCTGTATGTCGGCGATTCGAAGCCCCGCAGGCGCCGTGCATAGGCGCTTTCGTACGTATCGGCTACGATATCCTCGTAGGGGTTCGAACTGTATTCGTAATATTGGTTCTCCGCAGCGGCGGCCTGCGCCTCCGCGATACGCGCCTCCCATTCGGCCCGGCGGGCCTCGGCGGCGGCCTTTTCGGCTTCGGCCTTCGCCTGTTGTTTCCGGGCGATGGCGGTCTTATCGTGCAGCGAGTACAAATCGTCGTTGGCGTATCCCGACGATGCGTAATAGGCCGACGAACAGCCGGCCAACCCCGCAGCCAGGATAAGGGTTCCGATTAAAATTTTCAACTTTTTCATAGCGCACAATGTGTTTGCGTTAGTTCCTCTTACATTAGTAAACGAAAACCGTACCGAATTTAGTATCGTTTCTCATCTATATAAACGGACAGGCGGGGCCGATACTGCATTCCTCCTCCAGATACAAAGATAGGAATTATTTGGGAAAAGCACGAAAAGAGCCGGATATAGCCGCTTTTTCCCTACCGGAAGAAAAAATTTTCGCACGAAAATGCCGAGAAACAAAAAATATGTCTATATTTGCAGTCCCAAACGGAAGGTTTTTCCGTGCGGAATATACTGGAGAGATGCCGGAGTGGTCGATCGGGCCGCACTCGAAATGCGGTGTACGGGCAACTGTACCGGGGGTTCGAATCCCTCTCTCTCCGCCAGCGAAACCCTGCAAAGATTTAATTTGCAGGGTTTCGTGCGTTTAGTCCAGAGGCATTGAAAAACGATGCAATGCAGGTCGGCTGCGGTCTGTCCGCCGCACCTGATTAGGCGATGAATACCCAACTATCTCCCATCCTCCACCCGTCTCTGCTATATTTTTTATCATATTATAATACAACCCGTTGAACCTAAGCGTTAAGAATTCATCCATTTCTGGCAAATCATTTGCACGCACGAGCCATAGCCGCGCCTTTTGAGTACCATCCTCTTCAAGGCGGACACCGGACGTATCAATTTCATCCGGGCACTTTCGGGACAATAAAAAGATATGGTAATGAATAAAATTTATTTCATGCTGGCAATCCTGCTGGCATCGGTAAATTCATCCCTGGCCCAGAAATGGGCCGTCAAGAGCAACTTGCTCTACGATGCCACCGCTACGATCAACCTGGGTGTCGAAGCGGCGCTCGGCCCCCGCGTAACGCTGGACATATCGGGCAACTACAATCCGTGGGAGTTCGGCGACGCCCGGTGGAAACATTGGCTGATACAACCCGAAGTACGCTACTGGCTTTGCGAGCGCTTCAACGGCCACTTTTTCGGATTGCACGCCCATTACGCCGAATACAATGCGGGAGGGATCAATTTCAACGCCGATTTCCACCGCAACCGCTATCAGGGGCACCTCTACGGTGCGGGTTTATCCTACGGTTATCAGTGGCTGATCGGCAAGCGGTGGAACCTCGAAGCCACAGTCGGCCTGGGGTACGCCCGTTTGTGGGATCGGAAATATCCGATCGCCGAATGCGGCGAAGTGATCCGCACCCGCTCACGCAACTATTTCGGGCCGACCAAAATCGGCCTGGCACTCATCTTTATCATCAAATAATACAGCAGGATATGAAACGCCATACAAAGCAACGCATAACCGGCTTACTGGCCGTATGCCTGACCTTCACCGCGGCAGTCTACGGTCGCGAGGGGAATCCGGCCGCTTACAGGAACGGCGACCGGCTTTGCGTAAGGCTCCCGATCACCGCCGGCATCGACCTCCCGGCCAACGGACAGCTGACCGTCACGCCGGTCGTCAGCAACGGCGAAAACCAAATACTTCTGGCTCCCGTCGTTTTCACGGGACGCATCCGGGAGAAAGTCGACGAACGCCGGGAACGGCTTTACGGCATACCGGCTGTTCCCGAAGGTGTTTTCAGCAACACGGTCATCCGCCGCAGCCGGAAAAATCCGTCGGCAAATGCGGTTCTTTTCGAAGGTGATATTCCTTACGAGCCGTGGATGGCGGGCGGACAAATCGTCCTTTACCGCGACCTGGAGGGATGTGCCGGACACCGGACGGCCCTTCCGCCGCTAGTCGCCGCCGAGATCGCCCCTGCCGTACAACCGCGGCTGTCGTTCCTCGTTCCCGCAGACGAACCCAAACGACACAGCGAACAGCTCACGGCTGTCATACACTTCCCGCAGGGCCGTTCGGTGCTGTTGCGCGGGTTCGCCGACAATAGCAGCCAACTGGCGCGTATCGACAGCCTGACTGCACGGTTGCTGGGAAACGACAGCCTTTCGGTAGAGACCGTCTACCTGAAAGGATATGCCTCGCCCGAGGACACCTATCCCTATAACACCCGTCTTTCCGCAAACCGCGTACGGTCGATCCGCAACTACCTGCAAGAGAACTTCGGACTGGACAGCGCGGTCTTCATCACCGCGACCGAGCCGGAGGACTGGGACAGCCTGCGGCGTTGGGTCGTCCTGTCCGACCTGCCCGCAAGGAACGAGGTGCTGGCCGTGATCGACACCGTGTCCGATCCCGATGCCCGCGATGCCGGCATCCGGCAAATCGACAACGGCGCAACCTACCTCCGGCTGCTGCGTGAAGTTTATCCGCAGCTGCGGCGCGTGGATTACCGCATCAGTTATACCCTGCCCCCGTTCACCGTGGGACAGAGCCGCGAACTGATCGCTTCCCGTCCCGAATGGCTGAGCCTGGGCGAAATGTGCCGGCTGGCGGAATGCTATCCCGTCGACTCACCCGAAAGAGCCTATGTCTGTGCAACCGCGCTGGAGTTTTACCCCGACGATCCGTACGCCTGCAACAACATGGCGGCACTGGCCCTGCGCTGCGGCGACATACAAACGGCCCGTCAATGCCTGAACCGCTGCGCCGGGGCTCCCTGCACACTGAACAACCTCGGCATCCTGTGCCTGATCGACGGCGATTCGGAGAAGGCGCGCTACTGCTTCTCGCTCGCCGCGGAATACGGCTCCGGGGAGGGGACATACAACCTGGCGCATTTCGACGAATTGAGTTGCAAATGGTAAAAACGACTTCTCATTCCAAATACTGTAAAAAAAATAAAACCATGAAAAAAATCTACAACTTGCTCTTATTTACGGTTCTTGCCGCCGGCCTCGCAGCTTGCTCCAGCGACGAAGAGAAAACGGATGTTGCCGGCCCTGCTGCCGGGAACCTGCAAATCATCATGCAGACGCCCCAAGCGGCGGCAGGCCGCGGGCCGGTCTACCGCACCGGGGACTTCCGGATCCTGGCATTCAAAAAAACCGGCACGGACTATGTCTATATGCAGGACATTCCGCTCGCCGGCATGAATTTCGACGGCACGGCGCTCACCGACACGGTTCAGTTTCCCGCCGGCGACTACAAGTTCCTGCCCTCCTACGGGCTGGTAACGCCGGGCAACTACACGTGGCCGGACTTCACGGACGCCACCCTCTCCGATGCACTCTACGTGACCCATACCGGGGAGAATTTCCCGGCGGCGTTCATGCTCAACACACCGCTCGATGCGGTTCCCGCCTACACGGTGTCCCTCGACGGCCCGAAACAGACGGTCAGCGCCACGCTCCGCCGCGCCGTTTCGCGCGTGGACGTGCTCTTCATCCGCGCGGAGAAGGATGCCGCAACGGGCGTCTATACCGAAAAAACGGGTGCTGACGTTTTCGGCCCCGAGAAACTGGCCGGGGTGAAACTGGCCTATACCGGCGCCAACAGCCGTCTGGGACTTTCGGGCGAGAAAGTGTCCGGTCTTTCCGACGTGTCCCACACGATCGGCACCCCTGCGGACGTGGTCACGATAGGCACGGGCGAATCGACGGTCGTCGGTGCCGACAAATATGATTTCGAGAACGTACAGCCCGCCGACATCATCTCCGGTTCCGCGCATCTGAAAGGCACCTACCTGATCCCCAATCCCGACAATACGGCCACGACCGGATTTTCGATGCAGCTCACCTCGGGCGAAGGATCGGCACGCACCATCGCCCTGCGGGACAAAATACCCGTCGAACGCAACAAGGCGACACTGATCCGGATTTACGTATTGGGCGAAAACGTCTTCACCACGGGTGTCGATTTCGAAGTCGAGGTCGATACCGTCTGGGACGGATCGAACTTCGTGGACGGGGAAATCGACTGACAAAAGCCAAGGAGACAGAATCATGAATAATCGGATTCATACGACCATCATCCTGGCAGCAGCCGCTTTCGCAGCCTGTTCGGGGTCGGAGCGAGCAGATATCGCTCCGGTCACGGAGACCTCGCGTATCATGCTGGTGCGCGAAGGGGCCGCGGATGTCTCGGTTTACGCCTTTCGCCGGGAGGGAGCGGTTTTCCTTTTCGACACGCTGTTTCGCGAAGGATGGACACCCGACGGCAAACTGTCGGTGCGCCTGCCGAACGGGCACTACAAATTCCTGTTCGCCAGCGGAGCGGCCGACCGGATCGCCCTGCAACCCGCCCCGTTAACGCGGCAAACTTCATGGGAAGAGGCGGCCTTCGTCTTGCGTGAAAACGCAGCCGTGCCCGGAACCTGTTTCCCGGCCGATGAACTGTTCCTGCAATATCCCGCATCCGGTGCCAATACGGTCTACACGATCGATGGCGCGGCACAAACGGTTCGCGCCCGGCTCACGCGCGCTGTCTGCCGAATCGCCGTCATTGTCAAGCGGGGCTACCACGACGGCACGCGATATGTCGAGGTTCCCTATGCCAAACCGCAATCCGTGCTCGGCCAGATCGGGCGCATCGAACTCTCGGCCGACCACACGGGCCAGCGCGTGAATCCCGACGGAAGCAGCGGAACGGCCACGGTGACGGCGACACTCGCGGCGGCGGATTATGCAGAACTTACCGACGCGGGATTTGTCCGGTTCGAAGGGCCTTTCGTCATTCCGCCCGCCGACGGCGGGGAGATAGGCCTGGACATCTCGGTCGTACCCGCGGCGGGAGCCGCCCTGCAACCGGCGCAGCTGCGCCTGACGGGTAAAGCCGAACGTAACAGGCAACTCGAAATTACGCTCTGGATCACGTCGGATTACCCCGTTATCGGAGTAGAAATACAAACGGCCCCGATCACCGAGGAACAGGACGGCGATACGGGCATTTGGGAATAAAAGATTGAACGTGATGAAAAGAAAATACCTATATCGAATTTTCGGAATGCTGTTTTTGCCTGCCCTCTCCGCAGCCTGCGGGCTGGAGGCGCAGGAGGAGATCTTTCCCGGCAATAAGTTCCGCTACACCGAACTTCGCCTGGAGGGCACGCTTCCCGTATCGGGATACCCAACCCCGCTCTACCTTTTCCGCCGGGCGGCGCGAACGCAGGACGGATATGTTTTCGACCGCAGTTACACTTCGGTCGCCGACGGTGAGACACTGAAACTTCCGCTCGCCGAGCTGAAAGCCTACGACTACCGTTTTCTGATGGTCGCCCAGCCCGGCGACGCGCAACGGCTGTCGCTGTCCACAGCGGCCGGGACACAGTTCGTCCCGGGGGTCGCATGGGAAGACCTGCGGCTGGGATGCGCCTCGGGGGCGGCTGCGCCGGACGGGTACAGCGGCTATACAGACTTGAGCGGCGAGGCTATTCTCCTCGACGGCAAGATCCGCCTCACGCTGACACGCGTCGCAGGGCAGGTGCTCTTCGACATCTACCGCACGGGAAGCTCGCTCTCGCAGCCCGAAAGCATCCTATCGCCCGATGTGGAGTCGGTGATCGACCGGATCGCACGGATCGAAATCTCCTATGAGAATCCGACCACCGAACTGCGCTTCGATGAAAACGGGATGCTGGTTCCCGCAGCGTATGCTTCGGAACCGCTGGTGCAAAGCATTCTGCCACAGATGACGGATTTCAAGGTTCCACTCCCCCAGACGGACAAGGGACTCGGCATATACGACGACGGGGTGCGCGGCAGCCTGCGCATGAAAGGAGCTTTCCTGCTGCCGTCCGATTCGAAACTGCGGGTGAAACTGCTCTTCACATACTACGACACGACGCCTGCCTGCGGCAACGGCCACACGGATGTCCATTCCGCAGCCTGTTTCCCGCAGCGGCAGCTGACCCTCGCCCTTCCGGCGGCCGATGCCGCGACGGGGCTTCCGGTGGCTGCAAATTGCTTCACGGTCAACCGGGCGGGGCTGCACTGCGACCGGATCATCGACATTCCGGTCGGAGGGGGCATCGAAACGAATTTCGACTGGTTGTGAAACGGCAAAAACGTACGATTATGAGAAAGCTTTCAGTCTTATTCGTAATGGCGGCCTTCCTGACGGGCGGCTGCTCGGAAGGGGAACCCTTCGGGCACCCGTCCGCGGAGAGGGAAAAACGCGTCGAAGTCACGTTCCGGCTGGAAGCCGTCGGCACGGACGTCTCGCTCGAACCCATGACGCGCGCCACCTCCTACACGCAGTGGTTCAGGAACACGGCCCGGCTGCTGATCCTGAAAAAGGCGGACACCCGCTGGATCGTGGACACGACGCAAACCGTCCTGCTCGACGCACAGTCGGGGCCATGGGCCGAACTGAAGATCGCCGGGGATCTTCCGCCGTGCCCGTTCAATCTCGAACTGCGGCCGGGCGATTACCGGATCGTAGCCGTAATCAACTGGGGGTCGGCCGACTGGAACAACGATCTGGTTCCGGGGAAAGTCGTCTCCGATGAGACCGACGGCTCGCTGCGTACGCCGCCGCTGCTTACCTACACGATCTCGACGCACTGGATGAACAACGGTTACCGGCAGCTGAGCCGCGAAGTTTTTGTTGCCGTGGCCGATTTCCCGGTGCCCAAAAGCGGCGATCTCCATTCGGCAGGCGTTCCGCCGGTAACCCTGCGGGCCGAACGGCGCGTGGCGAAGTTCCGCGTGCTGCTCAAAGACAAACCTTCGCCCGTCAACGGTTTTTCGTTCGACATGACAGCCCATACCGTCCAGATGCTTTTCACGTCCAAGACCGAACCTTTTGCCGAAGGCATCGACGCACTCGGAGGAATGTATTACGGCGATCCCGCACTCTATGAACTGCCGTGTTGCATGTCGACGATGGGAGATTTCCATTCCTCGGGTACGGAGCGCTACCAGATGTGCCAAACCAATTCGACGGTCTTTTCGCCCTTCGTCTTCGCCGACCCGGCCTCGGAACTGCCTATCGGGATCTTGGATATCGACATTTCCGGCGCCAGCGGCGGATATACGTATAAAACCGACCAGACGTTCGCACGCACGCTCGCCGCAAGCAAAATCTCCGGCATCGTTTTCGAAACCACCGACACCTATGACGACTCCTCGTCGCAAATCCGGATCGATGTCGTCGAGGCGACGGACGACGCGGGAAACCCCGAAAATGCGGCGGCGCTCTTCGACTCCTTTTTCGAGTGGAACGCCTCGCCCTACTAAAATTACGAAGTCATGAAAAAATCACCTTACATACCGTTCGCGTTCCTGTGCCTGCTGTCGGCAACGTCGTGCATCGAAGAGAAACTCGACCCGTGCCCGCCCCAGGGAGGAAGCGTCACGGTCGCGCTCCGGGTCGAGAAATTCCAGGCCCGGCCGTCCTACCGTCCGTCGGATTTCGAACAGGAATTCGGGAAACGCATCCATTCGCTCGACTATCTGCTCTATGCCGGCGGGCAGCTGGTCGGGCAGGGCCGCGCGGACGACCTACATACCGCCTCCGGCGGGGATTACCTCTTCCGCATCGACACGCTTCCGTTCGGGACATACCGCCTGGCGTTCGTGGCGAATGTCACGCCGCGCATGATGACAGGGACGATGGACGCTCCGGAGGCACGTTACATCGTTTACCAGGGAGAAAAGAACGGCGACGACCATTTCCGCGCCGACGTGCCGTTCGAAGTGACCTGCCCCTGCCGCAATGAATTCGAAGCCGTACTTCAGCGCGTACACGGCATAACCCGCTTCCGGTTCGAGAATATTCCCGCCCGAATCGCCTCCGTCGAAGTGGTGCTCGACAACGTCGGCCAACGCATGCCGCTCTGCGGGGAACCCGACCTGGCGTGCGAGGTTTCCAAACGCATCCCCGCAGCGCAGCTGAGGACACGCCCCGCCGGGTCGTTCACGCTCGGCACGTTCTGCACGCTGCCGGGCGTAAGGACATCGTGGCGGCTCAGACTCTACGGCGAGGACGACGCACCGCTCTACGACCGGGTAGTCACCGACACCCTGCGGATCGAATGCAACCAGTTGATCGACCTTACGGCACGTTTCGAAGAGGGCGATTTCCGGGGAGAAATCGAGTTCTCGGTCGACGTCGACACGACATGGGACGGAGCCAACGAAGGCGGGGGCGAAATCATACGATGACACGCAGCATGTTCCCTGCCCGCCCATCCCGTGCGGCCGGGGCGCTGTGCTTACCCTGGAAAAGACACGGCAGAACGCCCGCCGACGGCCGCGAACGGAATTCCGGGGCGCGACGCTCCTGCGGCGGATTTTATTTCAACAGGCAGCCGTTCAGCAGCTCGATCCTTCCGGGCACATCCGCTTCCTTCATCCGCCGGATCAGGGCGACCAGTTGCATGGAATCGATCTCCAGCCCCATCGTGCGCAGATAGACCGCCTTTACGCCTTTCGATTCGTAAAGGCGGTCGAAGCGCCAGAACCAGGCCGGCCGTATGAGCTGCGGCTTGTAATTGCTCTCGAGCAGCAACCGCACCCAGTATTGCCCCCGGAAATAGAAGTCGTCCGCATAACGGATGGCCTCCCATTCGATCTGCCCGCGTATCGTGAACATCTCGGTAATGCCGTCTTCGGTAAGTACGATATAAGGCCGGCGGTCGTACAGCGAGCCGATACCGTACAACAGGGTAAAACCCGCCGTCGCCACGAAACACCATCCCAGAACGACATCGCGGACACAGTACAGGATAAGGCCGCCGGCGATCCCGGCAAGGAATCCCGCGACGGTGATACGCACCGCCTTCTTCCTGGATTTATGCACTATCATCTTCATCCTCAACCTGATTTTTCATTTCGGGATCGTGCAAATTCTTCTCCAAAGGCATAGAATTTGAAAGCCGGGATAAGAAAAAAACCGTGCATTATGCGCCGATGTTAAAAACCGGATGGCAAAAGAGGAAACACAAATAACAAATGTATAATTAAAAAACAGCCGAAAAATGTTAAATTACGAAATCTGGGGAAACAGCGTCCAGACATGGATCGTCTCCCTACTCATCATAGCAGGAGCGTTTATCGTCGTGAAACTACTGTCCCTGCTGGGCAGGAAGGTTATAAAACCCTTTATCGGCCGCACAAACAACCGGGTGGACGACATCATATACTATTCCCTGGAGTCGCCCCTGAAATTCGCCGTGATGCTGCTGGGCATCTGGATCGCCATCCATCGGCTGGTCTACCCGGATCATCTGGTAAAATACGTCGACAATGCCTACAGCATACTGATCATACTCGACATCACCTGGGTTCTGGCCCGCCTCTCCACAGCCCTGCTCCAGCAATATTGGGGGCAGCGGTCAGACGGCCATGCGCTGAAAATGATGCCGGTTGTCAGGCGGACGATCCTGGTTCTGATCTGGATCATCGGTCTGGTAACTGCCCTGAGCAATGTAGGGGTCGACATCAATGCGTTGTGGGGCACGCTGGGCATCGGCGGTATCGCCTTCGCCCTGGCGGCGCAGGATACCGTGAAGAATATCTTCGGCGCGTTCACCATATTCACGGACAAGCCCTTCGGCATCGGCGACACGATCAACGTGAACGGCTTCGAAGGGACGGTGGTCGACGTGGGCATGCGCAGTACGCGAATCATGGGTTACGACCGGCGCATCACCAGTTATCCGAATTACAAAATTACGGACGCCTCGATCGTCAACATCTCGTCGGAACCGATGCGCCGCGCCATGGTTAAGGTGGGGCTGACCTACGACACCGGCGCAGACAAGATGAACGAGGCGCTGGATATTTTGAGGGGCCTCCCGGCGAAGGTAAAGGACGTTTCCGAAAATCCGTCGGACATAACGGCCTACTTTTCGGACTACACCGATTCGGCGCTGGTCATCACATTTTACTATTACATCGAAAAACAGGGGGATATTCTGAAAGTGACCTCGGACATGAACCTGGCCATACTGGCCGCCTTCAACAAGGCCGGGCTCAATTTCGCCTTCCCGACACGCACGCTGCTCGTGCAACGGGGCGGGGAGGACGCCGGATCCCGAGACGAATCCGTCCCCGGAAACGCACCGCAAACGCCCAATTCATAAAATACGACCACCATGGAAAATATCAAAAACCACCCCGCACCCGACCAGTTGGATTCATTCGACAAATATCCGCCGTACTACGGCCAAGACCTCGAACTGGCGTATACGCCCCAACGCTCCGTCTTTACGCTCTGGGCGCCCACCGCGAGCAAAACCCGGCTCAATATCTACTCCTCGGGCGAGGGAGGCAATCCGGAGGAGCAGTTGGAAATGGAGCCCTCGGACGACGGAACCTGGCGCATTGCCATCGAACGCGACCTGAATGGCTCCTTCTATACCTTCCAGATAGAAAAAGAGGGGAAATGGCTGGCCGAAACACCCGGCATCTGGGCGAAGGCGGTCGGCATAAACGGCGACCGGGCGGCCGTGATCGACTGGAACCAGACCAATCCGGAAGGCTGGGAATCGGATCGTGCGCCCGAATTGAAAATGTATTCCGACATTATTCTCTACGAACTGCACCACCGCGATTTCAGCATCGCCCCGGATTCCGGAATCCGCAACAAGGGCAAATTTCTGGCCCTGACCGAAACCGGCACCAAAACCCCCGAAGGGCAGGCATCCGGTCTGGATCATCTCAAGGAACTGGGCGTAACGCATATACACATCCTCCCCTCCTTCGACTATGCGACGGTGGACGAGACGAGGCTGGCGGACAAGACCTACAACTGGGGATACGACCCGAAGAACTACAACGTTCCGGAAGGCAGTTACTCCACCGATCCGGCCAACCCCGTGACACGCATCCGCGAGTTCAAGGAGATGGTGAAAAGCCTGCATCGGAACGGGATGCGCGTCGTCCTCGACGTGGTCTACAACCACACGGCCTCGGTCGACCGTTCGAACTTCAACCTTACCGTCCCCGGTTACTTTTACCGCCAGAATGCCGACGGTTCCTACTCGGACGCCTCGGGCTGCGGCAATGAGACGGCTTCGGAACGCGAAATGGTACGGCATTACATCGTCGAATCCGTCAAATTCTGGGCGCAGGAGTACCATATCGACGGATTCCGGTTCGACCTGATGGGAATACACGACATCGAAACGATGAACCGCATCCGGGAAGAACTGTCGAAGATCGACCCGACGATCTTTATATACGGCGAAGGCTGGCTTGCGGCCGACTCGCCCCTGCCTCCGGAAAAACGGGCCGTGCGGGATCATGTCGGCCAAATGGAGGGCATCGCCGTTTTCTGCGACGATTTCCGCGACGCCGTGCGCGGCAGCACGTTCGACGAACAGGCCGCCGGGTATGCCTCCGGGAATATCGTCGGGCATTACGAGCCCGTAAAATTCGGGATCGCGGGCGCCACGCAGCATCCGCAAGTGGATTATAACGGCCTGTTATACAGCTCTGTGCCATATGCATCCGCCCCTTCGCAGGCAGTCAATTTCGTCGCCAGCCACGACGGCTACACGGTGATCGACAAACTGAGACTTTCCGTCAAGGGCGACCATGCCGACGACGAGCTGCCGCCTATCGACAAACTGGTACACACCATTCTGCTCACGGCACAGGGGGTTCCTTTCATCCGCGCCGGCGAAGAGCTGATGCAGGACAAACAGGGGGAACCGAACAGTTTTCGTTCGCCCGACGCCGTCAACCGGATCGACTGGGCCCTGAAAGCCAAAAACCGGGATATGTTCGATTATGTCCGGAGGCTGATCGCACTTCGGAAAGCACATCCGGCATTCCGTATCCCGACGGCAGAAGGGCTGCAGCAGGGGCTTCATTTCCTCGACACGGGCGACTCGGGAGTGATCGCCTATACGCTGGGCGAATATGCGAACGGCGATGCGTGGAAAGAGATTCTTGTGGCCTATAACAGCAACCGCCACCAGGCCGAATTCCACATTCCCAAAGCGAATTGGATCGTAGTCTGCCGCGACGGCCGGATCGACCCCGACAGCCGCGACCGCCTGCCCGGCGGTAACACCCCTATCGCGGCCTCCTCGGCCATTATCGCATACCGCGAATAATTTCCGGGCCGTTCATCCTCCCGGGTACATAATTTGTATTATCCTGATTGTCAACCAAAATTAAAAAACATATGTATTTCTTATGGTATTTACTCATCGGCCTGGCGGCCGGATGGATCGCCAGCCTGATCTTCAAAGGCAGCGGCTCCGGATTGCTGGTCAATCTGATCGTCGGCCTTGTCGGCGGCATTCTGGGCGGCTGGCTCGTTTCGCTGTTCGGATGGGTGCCGACGGGCACTTGGGGGACTTTCCTCTCCTCCGTTATCGGCGCCATCGTCCTGCTGTGGATCGTATCGCTGTTCACACGGCACAAAACCGTTAAAACAATGTAATTATGGAAAAGTATTCGACAAAAGAGAACGAAACGTATCGGGAACACGCCGAAAAAGCAGTTCACAAGGCGGAAGAACACGGCCAAAAGGCCAGGCACAATCTGCAGGAAAACATGCAGAAGCTGAAGGACGACGCCCAGGAGACCGCCATCGAGGCGGAAAACGAGGCAAAGACGGGAGTCCGCAAAATGGCCGGCAAAATCGAAGAAGCCGGCACGAAAGTCAAAAATGCGGCCAAAGAGGGCATGACCAAAGCCGCACACAAAGTAAAGGAGACGGCGACACAGGCCTCCAACCGGATCAAGGAGAAGGTACACTGAGCCCGGTGGCCCGACATCAAAAAAGAGAAGTCTGAGACTTCTCTTTTTTTTTGCCGCAATATTTCGGGAAAAGGCCGCCACCGGGAACCTATGCCGGCATGAGGATGCCCGGATCGCCGGGAACTTTGCGTATGAAATCGGGCTGCGCGGGTTCGCAGACCATCATCTGCTCCGGATAGGGTTTCAGCAACGCGGCGATCTGCCCGTCGGACAGTTCCGGATGCAGCCAGCGCTCCTCGTCGCCGTCATGCAGGATAACCGGCATCCGGCAATCCCTGTTGTTGACGTGGCGCATCATCGGATTCGCCTCGGTGGTTATGACCGAATACGTCATTACGACCTCGTCCGAATCGCGGTCGATCCAGCAGTCGAAAACGCCCGCAAGGGCGATGACAGGCCGATCCTTTACCGTCACGTAGTAGGGAGTCTTCTGTGCCTGCCCGTGGTGCCATCCGAAAAATCCGCTCACCGGGATCAGGCACCTCCGCCGGCGGATCGGAACCCGGAACGAAGCGTTTTCAAAAATAGTTTCCGCACGCGCGACGACCGTCTGATTGCGGATCGTCACGGTCTGGGCGGCCTTCCCGATCCAATACGGGATCAGCCCCCAGCGGAAATACTGTATCTGCTCGTCTCTGGTAACTACCGGATACGGGAGGTGCGAAAAGGCACATACATGGTATGCAGGTCGGAATTTTCTGACCAGATCGGTTTTACGGCCGAAACGCCGGGCCAGTTCTTCGGCTCCGGCAGCAAGGGAGATATGATAACACATGGCACACGCTGGTTTATCCTGTTACGGCCCGCCGGGCCGACAGCAAAAAAAAGCAGGGAGCACAACTGCGGGCACTCCCTGCGATTTTCACACTGCAAAAGTTATTTCGTTGCCTTCGTGAAGTTACCGTCCTTGTCGAAATCGAGAACCGTCTTGTCCGAAAGCGCTACTTTGTAGCCGTCGGCCGTCGTCTCCATCATGACGATTCGCTGCCCCGGGTAAGTATTGCCTGCGTAGGTTTTGACCTTGGCGGGAATCACGGACATCGGAACCGAACCGTTCTTCATGATAATCTGGCTGCAATCTCCGCTGCCGCCTTCGAAGGAAACCTGGTTGCCGCTGTTGAAATAGACGGTGTATTTGTCCCACGACGCCTCGCGATCCATTTCCACAGCCTTCACTTTTTCGCCCAGAAAGTTTTTCTGAATGAATTCCTGCGAATTCTTCGGCAACTTACCGAAATCCACCTTCTGGGGAGCAGCATTCACGGCCAAAGCGATTGCCGCGGATGCGATGAGTAAAAGAATTTTTTTCATAATATAAAGAATTTAAGTGATGATTGACATACGGAATACTTGCAAATGATATTCCATTGAGGTTGAATTTATCGAAAAAATAATCTTCATATTGGAAATCATATATTTAATGGATTTGCCGTACAGTCCGGCATCCTGAGTCCGAACCGGCCGGCTTTTATCGGCGCACGGTTATTCTACATCTCTATGCCCGTAAAATATTTGAGCCCGTAGCCGATCAGAAAACTGATCCCGGCGATGCCGAAACTCAGAAGCGCCATTTCAAAAAAACGCTGCCTGAAACTTTCGCTGCGCACCACGGCGTAATAGTAATTGAACAGGGCTATCACGGTCAATGCGGCCAGAAGCATGACGCTCAATGCCATGACGGCATTCGAAAAAAGCAGATAGGGAATTATCAGAATGGCGACCGTCACGAGGTAGGCGGTTCCGGTACAGAGGGCGGCCCGCAGCGGATGTTTCTCCCCCGTAGCGTCCGATTTGGTCGAAAGGTATTCGGAAGCGGCCATCGAAAGGGCGGCGGCGACACCTGTGATGCTGCCCGTAAGCGCCACGAGCCGCGGTTCGTTCAGCGCAAGCGTGAACCCGGCCAGCGCCCCCGTGAATTCGACCAGAGCGTCGTTCAGGCCCAATACCACCGAACTCATATAGGACAGCCGCATTCCGCCGGCCAGGTTGGTCAGATCCTCCCCGTGGCGCTTTTCCTCCGAAGCGATCCGAATGAACTCCTCCCGCTCGGCATACAGGGAATAACTCGCCTCCGTGCCTTTTTCACACAGCTCCATCTGCCGGACGACAAAAGCCGGCCCCAGCACCCGCATTATCCACACATACCAGAAAACCCGTTTCGGATCGGGAGCCATTTCGCGTCCCGTCCTGCGCTTCAGGATCGCGCAATGCCGTCTTTCGTCGTGCATGATACGCACCAGGGTCTGCCGGCGAACCGGGTCTTTTTCCAGTTCGGCCAGCCGGCGGTAGACTTCGCACAAGGTGGCCTCCTCCCGTTGAAGGTTCAAAAGGTTTTTTGCCGTTGCATCCATATTTGCGTGGTTATTCCGCCCAAAGCCTCCGGCACCGGGAGTGGCGGACGTTACAATCCCGAATCCGCAAAAAATCTGCCGAAACAGCGCCCGAACCACCGCAGGAAGAAGGTTTTACCCCGGCGGACGAGGTCGAAAAAAAATCCATCCCCGCCTTACTGCGTGTTTTGCAGGAATATCCATCCTCCCGCTTTTCCAATCCATCCAAAAGTATTTTTCATGGCATAAATGATGCACGGAACTGCACTGTAAAGGGTGCCGGACAACAAATACGAGCACATACCTTAATATAAAAAACACTTATGGTTTAACCGATTGTTAACTTTATTTAATTATCAATTCCACTATGAAAAAAAAGTACTTTTGCACCGCATTCGCTGCGGCGTTGCTTTTCGCAGGATTCGCTTTTACCGCCTGCGACGACGATGACGACAACAGCGCTCCCGGCACGAAGCCGACGATCAAGTTCGAAAACGTCATCCCGACGAAGAATTACGTCCAGAGCGGCACGTTCGCCGCCGTGGCCCCCGGGCAAACGACGTCGTTCACATTCCACGCAGCCAAAGGGCAGCGCCTGATGTTCGCCACTATGTATTCCAATTCCAACGACCTGTTCTTCGCCCCAGAGAATCCGGGCATCCAGCTCTTCAACGATTCGGGAGTACCTTATACCGGCATCATTGCCGATGCCGTGAAACTCTGGGACAACGGAACCCGCGTAAACGAACAGCCCGGCCCCGATGTCAATCATCCGGGCGTAGCCCAGGCCGGCGTGGTAACCGAAGTGAAGGGCACGGACTCCGAAGGACACAACTATCTGGCCGCATCGAGCCTGCTCCAAGTGAGCCTGACCTTCGATGCCGCACAGTCGCTGTTCACCTGTACGATCTCCAATATTTCTGCCGGCACGGCGAATGAGACCCCGTTCTCGGGCGGTGTATTCGTCGTATCGAACCTGCTCGACGGCGACCTGGTGATGGACAAACCGTTCTTCAGCGTCGACCAGAAATCGGGCGTGGAGCTGACCAAGCTGGCCGAAGCAGGCAATGTCGACCCCCTCAAATCGCTTGTCGCCGACCAAACGGGAATCATTACCACGCTGCACGGCGCCATCGTAGTGGTTTACACGGGCAACACCAACCCGATCTACCAGTTGGGACAGAAAGATGCGCAGCTGGGTCTTGCAGCGCTCGCACAGCGCGGCGATCCGTCGCAGCTGAAAGCTTCGCTCGAAAAAGTCCCGCAGGTACGCAAGATCTACACGCTTACGGACACCGTCCTGCCGGGCAAGAGCATGGAATGCACCTATGAGGCTGCGGCCAACGAAAAAGTGGCGTTCGCAACGATGTTCGGTTATTCCAACGACTGGTTCTTTGCAAACGGCCCCGAACTCAATGCCCTGACCAAAGGCGAGGTGACGAACAAGACCGTCCTGCTTGACGACGGCACGGCCGTAAGCCAGTATCCCGGAGCCGGCAACGCCCAGTTCGTATTCGGCGGAACCCGGATGCCCGAGGACAAAGCCATCAGCGCTGTGGGCGATACCTTCCCGGTTCCCGCCGTGGACGGGATCGTCAAGATAACGATCTATTAAAGGATCGTCTTAAGTATCAATTACAACCGGAGCAGTTCCCTGCTCCGGTTTTTAAACCAGCAAAACCATGTCGAACAATCAACCGCAAGAAGGCAACGCCACTGTTGCCGTAGAAAAAAAGACGTCCAAAATTCCCTCGATGGTCTATCTGTGTGCCGGGCTGAGCGCATTGGCAGCCTCCGCCTGCATGATGTGCCGCGGCCGGAAATCCACCGCGCTGCTGGTCGGACAGTGGGCCGCCCCGCTGCTGATCATGGGGCTTTACAACAAGCTCGTCAAGACCGAAGGGCACGACGGATCGGCCACCGAATCACCTATTAAACCGAATCATTAAAAATTACTATTATGAATAAGAATGACAACATGTACGGCGAGAGCCGTGAGCAGGAAAACGAAATGCAGAACAATCCCAGAACCAACGCCAACACGAACGATCTGGACAGCCGGAGCAACAGCGGCGACAACAGCGGCATGCACGCCGGCGGTAGCCAAGGGAGTTCCTACCAGCGGCAGCAGCCGGAGAATTCGTCGCAATACGGCTCCAAGACGGGTTCGTACTGGGAAGAGAAAGGTTCCGACAGGGAACAGAGCGCCGAAAACCGGATGAACGGACAAAATCCGGACAAAAGGCACTAATTACGCCGGCAATGCGGCCGGCCGCAACGGGACGTCCGCAGAAGGCCCGTCCCCGGGAAATACGACCGGGAGTGGAGGCCTCTGCGACGAACCTCCCGGGGAAACCCGGCCTCCGGCATGTTCAACTTAAAACAACGAATCTATGTTTTACCACTCCAAAGAACTCCAGTTCAAAGCGCGGGTATCGAAACCCGATCCCCGCTTCGCACGGCTGCTGCTCGAACAATTCGGCGGCGGCAACGGCGAGCTGAAAGCTGCGATGCAGTATTTCGTGCAGGCCTTCGCCTGCCATAACCCCTATCCGGACAAGTACGATATGCTGATGGATATCGCCACCGAGGAGCTGGGACACCTCGAAATCGTCGGGGCCACGATCCAGATGCTCCTCGCAGGCGTAAACGGCAACCTCAAAGATGCGGCCGAGCGAAACGACGTCTTCGGCGAAGGCATTTCGAAGGACGACTTCATCCATTCGGCCTTTTCGGTCAACCCGCAGTTCGGCGTGCTGACGGGCGGCGGGCCACGCCTCACCGACAGCAACGGCGTCCCCTGGCAAGGCTCCTATGTCAATGCCAACAGCGACCTGACGGTCGACCTGCGCTCGGACATCGCCGCCGAATCGCGTGCCAAGATCGTCTACGAATACCTGATGCAGTTCACCGACGACAAGGACGTGCTCGCGACACTCAATTTCCTGATGACACGCGAAGTGGCGCATTTCCAGCAGTTCGAGGCGGCACTGGACACCATCCAGCCCAATTTCCCGCCCGGTGTGCTGCAAAGCGACCCCCGCTACAGCAATATCTACTCCAACCACTCGATGGGCGAGGATGCCCGCGGGCCGTGGAACGAAGGCGAAAGCATCGGCCTGGGCGAAGAGTGGCTGTATGTCGAAAATCCGCGCCAGCAGGTACTCGAAACCGACGGGCTCACCGAACTCGAACCGCAGGGCACACCCCGCACGGAGGCTTCGGTGCGCAGCGCGGACAAGAAGCTCAGCAAGCAGCGCAGCAGCGAAATCCGCAAGGCTACGCCGGAGAAAAACCTCCAGTGGAGCCAGTACGATTCGCAGGACACGAAGGCGCCCCGGCGCCAGCCGGTCGGGCAGGAGTGACGCCCCCGCCGGCCTGCAGGTGAGAGCGCCCCGGAATTTCCCCGGGGCGTTCATCCTGTTTAGCATGTCCTTTGCAACGAAAACGCGTAAACATTAAACATATATCGGCTTTATGAAAAACGGAGTAATGATGCAGTATTTCGAATGGAATCTGCCCAACGACGGTAAATTATGGGTGCACCTGAAAGAGGATGCCAAACACCTGCACGACATCGGCATCACGTCGGTCTGGATACCGCCGGCCTACAAGGCCGACGAACAACAGGACGAGGGATACGCCGTGTACGACCTCTACGACTTGGGGGAGTTCGACCAGAAAGGCACCGTCCGCACCAAGTACGGCACGCGGCACGAACTGGAAGAAGCGGTCGCGGCGCTCCACGAGAACGGGATAGCAGTCTACCTCGACACGGTGATGAACCAGAAGACAGGTGCCGACTATACCGAGAAATTCATGGCCTGCGAGGTTGATCCCGAGAACCGCGAGCAGGTGATCGGCGCGCCCGTCGAAGTCGAGGGGTGGACGGGATACTCCTTTCCAGGACGCGGCGACAAATATTCTCCCTTCAAATGGCACTGGTACCACTTCTCGGGAACCGACCAGGTTTACGAGACCGGCAAACGGGCCATCTACCTCATCCAGGGCGAAGGCAAGAAGTGGAGCGAAGGCGTCGACGGCGAGAACGGGAACTACGATTTCCTGATCTTCAACGACGTGGACTTCGACCATCCCGAAGTGACCGAAGAAATGAAACGCTGGGGCGTATGGATCGCCCAAACGCTCGACGCGGACGGCATGCGCCTCGACGCGCTCAAACACATCAAGAATGCCTTCATCGCCGACTTCATGCACAACGTCCGGGCTTCGCGGGGCAAAGAGTTCTACGCCGTCGGTGAGTACTGGAGCGGCGATTTCGAGTCGCTGGAGGCCTACCTCGACGCCGTAGACCACCAGATCGACCTGTTCGACGCGCCGCTTCACTTCAAACTTTTCACGGCATCGCAGCAGGGCCTCGACTTCGACATGCGGACGCTGCTCGACGACACGCTCGTGCAGAAATACCCCACGCTGGCCGTGACGTTCGTGGACAACCACGACTCGCAGCGCGGCAGCTCGCTCGAATCGCAGGTCAAATCGTGGTTCAAACCGCTGGCGTACGGACTGATCCTGCTGATGAAAGAGGGGTACCCCTGCGTCTTCTACGGCGATTATTACAGCATGAAAGGCGAAGGGTCGCCCCACCGTCCCATCCTCGATATTCTGCTCGATGCCCGTCGCTCCCGCGCCTTCGGCGAACAGACGGATTATTTCGACCATCCCAATACGGTAGGTTTCACCCGCTCGGGCGACGCACAACATCCGGATTCCGGCCTGGCACTGCTCCTTTCCAACGGCGAGGACGGCGAAAAAGTGATGTCCGTAGGCGTAATGCATGCCAACGAAACGTGGCATGAGATCACCGGAAGCTACGACGACGAACTGACCATCGGCGACGACGGGAAGGCCCTTTTCAAAGTACACGGAGGCAAATTAGCCGTTTGGGTACGAAAAAAGGATTGATTCGCATAGCATTTCCCGGCTGAGCATCATCCACTTCGGGCTCCGGTAAATATTCCGTAAATATTCGGTATCTATTTTGTGTTGTCAGCTATACCGTACATCCCGGCGGGGAGATGCGGTACAGGCTGGCTTTCAACCGCATGGCTTCGGCCCTTCGGCTGGCGGGCAGCATTTATGTCTCACTTAATTCTTTAAAAGTCATGAAAGAGTCTAACAACAAAACCTCCGGCCATACACAGTCCGGACAAAGCAAATCGGCGGAAAAGTCGTCGCGTACGACCACTTCGCGCACCAGCTCGGCGAGCCGGGGAACCGCAAGCAGCCAGTCGTCCGGTTCAGGGCGCACTTCGCGCAGCAACAATCCCGAAGGCCATAACCAGTACACGAAAAAATCGCAGGACAATCGCTAACAATGCAATTTGTTCTTCGATAGTGTGTCGCAAGGGACTGCCTAACATGTTTTAGGCAGTCCCGTTTTCATTCACCCGGCCCTGACGAACCCTGCCCGGATAAATATTGCAGATACGGTTTAAAATGACGATCTTTGCCGGGGATAAAGAACGGAACCTCGCAAACACGGTTATGGACTGGCTGCTCAACTTAGGATACCTGGGGCTGTTTCTCGGCACCTTCCTGGCCGGCACGGTGCTGCCGCTCAGCTCGGACATACTGCTTGTCGGGATGCTCGCGGCAAAAGCCGACCCCCTGATATGCCTGCCCGTGGCGGCCGTCGGAAATTGGCTGGGAGCGATGACTTCCTACTGGCTCGGATGGTATGCCAAGTGGGAATGGCTCGAAAAATGGTTCAGGATAAAGCCCGACACGCTCCGCAGGCAGCAGGAACGGGTCGACAAATACGGCGTATGGCTTGCGATGGTCTTTTGGGCCCCCTTCATCGGCATGGTCTGCATGATCGCCCTGGGGGTATACAAGGTACGCCCCCGGACGACGGCACTCCTGGCGCTGGCCGGCTCCTTCCTCCGGTTTTCATTCTGGATACTGCTCCAGACCGTCTGGCAGCAATAACCCGGCCGGCTGCGGGCAAACCGCCGCATTGCACCCACCCAGGGACAGGCCGCCCGTCCCGCCGAAGGAAAAACGGCAATTTTTGGTAAAATCTGAAAATAATTATTACCTTTGCGAACCGAAAGGAGAGGTGCAGGAGTGGTTGAACTGGCCCGCCTGGAAAGCGAGTAAACCCCTAAAGGGTTTCAGGGGTTCGAATCCCCTCCTCTCCGCAATAAACGCTGAAAATCAGCAGATTGTAAAACAAGCACCCAATTTTACACCCAAGAGTGTAAAATTGGGTGCTTTTGTATTATATTTAAGATTTATACTTGAAAATAGGGACACAACCAATGTTATTGGGTAAAAATAGAGCATTATTATTGATTAAGTTTATTCAATCGCATAACAATTGACGTTTGACTTCTGCCCATTTTGTTTGCAATATATTTGACGCTCTTACCCTCATTATGCAGTTTCAATAGAAATTGGTCTGCACTTCTTGTCCATCTTTTATTGGCATTGGGGTGCTTCACATAACTCTCTTCTGAAACCTTTTCAGGATGCAAAAATTCATCCACAAATACAGAGGGGAAACGCTTGTCATATAGCACAAGAGTTTTCATCTTTGCCCTTGTTATTGCTACATAAAACAATCTACGTTCTTCTCCATATGGGAATTGGTCGCTTTTAGTTAGTACATAGTTAAGCACAGGGTCGTCACTCACAAGAGATGGGAAGCCATAAGTGTCTTTATTGCATTGCAAGAGTATTACGTAATCTGCTTCAAGACCTTTCGATTTATGTACAGTCAAAAACTCGATTTTTCGTCCTCCTATCACATAAAAGAACCTATTGCCCTCTTTGATGGATTGGTACATAAAAGAGAGATAATAATCATCAAAGGAATAACGTCCCAACAAAAATATTGATTTGTCTGATGGAATAGAAGCTACAAGTTGCCCTATCGTATTGCAATAATCACGTCTGTCATAAGAATAAAACTCCAATTCTGTTTTCATTTCAGAACTGAACGAGTGTATATCTTTCTGAATTTGTGATTTATTGCGTTGTATGAAATGAGAGGACAACGAAACCAAAGGTTCTCCAAATCTGTATGTGGTTTCAATCTTATTTATTTCTGTTGCTCCAAAGTATTCGGAGAATTGATTGAAAAGAGCCATATCACTTCCCGAAAAACGATATATGGACTGCCAGTCATCGCCTACGCAATACAACTTTGCTGGTGGATTTCCCTCACGCAACACTTTTAAAAAGTTATAACGGTCAACAGATATGTCTTGAAACTCGTCCACGATGATATAATCATACTCAACAGGACGTGAAACACGACATATTTCTGTGGCTTGAAGAATCGCATCAGTAAAATCAATTTGGTTATTATCTCTTAATGCGCTTATATAGCGTTCATATACAGGCTGGAATATATTCTTGATAATAAAAACACTCCGTTCATCCTCTGCATACTTCGCTCGTTTAAGAACGTCCTTAACTGATTTACAGCTTGATTTCACTAATGTCACAAAAGTAACAACAAGTCGTATAAATGCCTTTTCCTGCTTACTTCCTTTGGGTAAAACTAAATCATATAACTCTTCATCCGTTTTCTCTTGAATTGGTACACCTGCATCATCTAATAGTTTACGGAGTTTATCCCTAATATCAGAATAATGGAAATCAGCACTTGATGTTACTAAAAGTTGAGTGCCAAATTTCTCATGAGCTGCTTTCTTCCAAGTTATACCATCATTATATTTTTGATTGGCTTCTTCGTATGTTATATTTTTATCCTTTGCAAACCAAGCTGGAACAAGACCATGTTCATCAACCCCGAAATGCTCCAGATAGATTCGTTTGGTTACTCCATTTTGCTCGAAATATATGGAAAAATCGGGGCGATATTGAGAGTGCATTTCATCTGCCAATTGATGTTCGTATGCCTCTTCATATCTGAATCTTACTCCAAGTGAAGACAAGACAAAGCATATCTTTTGCTCTTGCTCACTTCTCACATATATGGCTCGACCATCCATATCGGGACACATTGCTTTTAACTGAACATTTTTTTGTTCCGATAACTTTTCTCGCCTTTCATTCTTGCGTTGCTCCCAATCCGCTTCATTGGATTGATAATCAATAAAATATTCTACTATACTATTCTTAAAATCCTTATTCCCTAATAAAGTGTGATAAATATCTACGAATAAAGAATCAGTATTATCGCAAATAGATGGTTTTGTGCCTGTTGCTCTTCCAATAATATCAATGGCTAATTTATGAAAAGTATAACCTTTCAAGCCGTTAGTAGCCATTCTTTCCGTAAGTTCGGCTGCTGCTTTGTTCGTGTAACTAATGAGTAAGATTCTATGAGGTACAATGCCTTTTATTTCTGTTAGATACTTGACTTTTCCAACAATAGAAGAGGTCTTTCCACTACCTGCGCTACTAACAACCAAGCAATTATCTTCTTCTGAAACGATTGAGCGTCTTTGCTGCTTGTCCAATGGATATTTCAAACAATGGTCGAAAAATTCTTTATGTGTATCAAGTAAAGAATTTATAACCGCATCATTATGTTGCTTGACAATCTTATTGATATTCCCAAAGTCACGAATTAGGTTTGAGATTGCTACAGATGGAGTGATATTGAAGGCTTCAAGTCTCTTGACTAATGAATGCGCCTCTTGAAAATATGGTATATAATGATTTGTGAAATCCTTTTCTTGCGTTGCAGAGATTATCTTACATGAAAAAACATTATTAAGGTCGGTCGGAATATCAATAAATGCTTCGTTGTTTAATGCCGACAATCTCTCTTTTGCTTGCTCATAATTGGATTTATTGCTATAAGAAGATATGTGGTTTAACTTTTCTGAAAGTTCCTTGGACTTGTTTTTTAGGCGTATTCGTATTGTGGCTACTGCAATAACAGAAATAGCAACAAGAGAAACCACAACTATAAGTAAAACCAACTGCATATCAGAGGATGATGACTATTTAAATTTTTCAATCCACCTATAATCATCCCCCTTGGTACTCCATTGGAATTTCCACATGTCACCTGTCCTATCATTTATAAGATAGTATTGATACATGCTTGTCAATGGTTGAATAGAGAATATACATTTTTCGTTATCGGATCCTAATTCGTCTTTGTTTATAGGTATGCAAAATAGATTATCTAAATCTTGTGTGCTATATTGGACTTGCCATAGTCGGCCATTATACGAATCTAATAATATGAAAGTCCACATGTTTTGGGTGGCAAACATCTGAAACCTATTAGTCCAATTTGAAGTTGCTTCGGGATATGCAAGAGAGAAGATGTTGATTGGGGCAGCAAACATATAATCTTCACCTTTTACACTAAATTGAACTTGCCAATTTTTCCCTGTATATGTATCAAGCATTATGAAAGTCCACATGTTTTGTGTTTCATAAAGGCAAAACCTACTTTCCTTATCTCCAGATATTTCTCTTGCACTACAAATAATCCAAGACTGACCATCATCTTGTATTTGCTGCACTTCACCTGTCATCGTATTTAAACGAAGCTGGTTATGATAGTTTCGCGTACTATACATTTTATAAACTTGGGCATACGATGCCAACGTAATAACCATCAATGCAAATGATACAATAAGCTTCTTCATAATTTATTATATTATTGGCTATTAATTGATTTTATTTTTCAGGGAATAAACTTGACAATGCTCGTCTAATGGCTTGGCGAATATCATCAGCTTCTGTTTCTCCTTGCCCCTCTGCCGTACAAGAGCATATCATTTCATTGGTTTTTGCAGAACTAAATTGTATGGTTACTTCTATTGTATAGCCTAAACCTCTGTTACGCCTACCACTCTCGCCATAATTGACAATTAAGGTTTCATTCGCTAATTCGGATTTGAGTTCAGGCAATATAATATACCCCTGTTTTATCAATATTCCTGCTATCACATCACTCGGATTAACACTTTTGGTAGTTGAAGAGCCATAGATACCATATTGACCTCCATATGTACCTCCTGTGCTTGATGTCAATTCCTTTGTCGGAGAAATGTATGCGTATTTATACATTTCAATAGGAGCATTCCTTACTATTACAGGTGTTCGAAGTGGTGCACACCCATTTGCTAATAGAATGGTGCAAAAAACTAATAGCCAATTTTTAATTGCGTTCATACACTACACATTTATCCTCCAGCTTCCACAAAGGATGGGTTAAATCACGAAGCGTGGAACTGTATGCCACACTCTTACTTGAAGGTCGTAGGAAACCTTGGATACGGATGTAACAATAGCAGCCCACGCTATAGCGTGAGAACCACTATGCTATCCTTGTATCCAATTTGAAAATTTCCTACGTTTTCAAGTACAAGATAAGCATAACGCTTCTTCTTTTTTCTTATGTCTTGGAAAGAGTTGCCTCAATCCGCTTACAAAGATATTTAATTTTATTGAGATACAATCAAATACTATCAAAATTACATTCTGAACCCTCTACTTTTTCTTGGCTCTTCCGCAGACTGTCGCAAACCTTGCCTTAATTTCTTCCATTGTTCCTTGAACCATTCACCTATCGGTTGTCGGTTTATGGTCAGCACCAATTTGTTATCATCGACCGGACTTTTCTCCACTTTGAAAACATCATTCTTGATTTCAAATCTTCGTCTATGCTCTTCGGAATAAATTTTACCATTACACCTGATAGATTCTTTTTTGGTCAAAAGACTGTTTACCATGTCTTTGGTAAATCCGATAGCATAACATAGTTTTTCCATTCTCAACATCTCTTTGAGCAATGGGAACCAGTTGAATGCTTTTTCAAGAATGGTGTTCAATCGTGATATTTCCTTGTCTTTGGTTTCAAGCTCTTGATTATGTATTCCTTGCAGGTTACGAATCTGCTTGCCGTGCTGTTCCTGCATTTGTTGCATCTTGGCTTTTAATTCATCAATACCCTTGTCACGTTTGGCTATTTCATGACGTAAATTCTCGTTAGATTGTTCCAAATCTTTCAATTTACCGCTGCCGAAAAGAGAACCGACACCACTTGCTATGGCGGTGGCTGCATCAGTGGCTACACTTTTGAGCTTGTCGGTGCGTATCTCCGATTTTACCTGTTTCAGCTCCTGTTCGGCAAAGCTTATTTGTTGCTCCTTGTGTCGTTTGGTTTCCTCTATACGTTGCAGTTCAGCTTTCTGTTTTTCAATGATAAAGTCGTTTCGCTCTAAATGCTCTTTGCCAGTGACGGCCTTTGACTGCCCACGTTCCATTATTAGAATGTCGGATGCCAAGCTCTGCATTTCGGTCATATCTTCATCATTAAGTTTTCGGCTTTTTCCGGTTTCGTGGTTCATCCAGTCGAAAACGATATGGGCATGATAATTCGGTTTGAACCATCTTTCGCCTATTTGGAAACTCTCCCTATCTTCGGCTTCGGGGTGTCCGCTCAGCCAATGCCCCTCGTCCTTGTGCAGGAAGATTTGAAGCGGTGTGATGCCCCAACGCCTTTGGCACTCCTCGCCGAATTTACGCACGTCAGCCAGTGTGGTGTCCGGTCTGACGAGTAACACTCCCTCACGGATGGGGGAACATCCCGCCACCTTGATAGTCTTTCCATTCTTTCCCTTGCGTTCCCTTTCTTTTTCCTGCATGGCACGTCCGGTCTTTTCCTTGACCATTCGTTTGACGTTGTCATAGTGCGTCCGCAGTTCGGGAGTGCCGAAGTCGGGATTTATCCACTGTTCGTTATCGGTGGAAA